>Ga0315284_10000534_pt1 | contig 51827 bp, 48 predicted proteins | sample YL17G09_16_MG_FD_203696 | JGI IMG/M metagenome (GOLD analysis project Ga0315284, IMG submission 203696) | Sediment microbial communities from Yellowstone Lake, YNP, Wyoming, USA - YL17G09_16 | ecosystem: Environmental > Aquatic > Freshwater > Lake > Sediment | place: USA: Wyoming | collected...
GAAATAGAAACTCCTCTAAAATTAGAGCATACAACAATGAGAACAACGAGACGTCGTACGAAACAGACACCATCATCCTTAAATAAATTACAAGTATATTCGATGCCTGTAGAGTTAGATTTTCATTAACATAATTTGGAGGATCCATTTGATCCTGTAGTGTCTATTGTTGGAGAGGGTTTATTTAAATAAAATAAGCGAATATCGTCCATTTTAGGGCGTAATTGTTCAGCGGCTTCGGATTGTTGTTTTGCGACAAGGGGGTCTATCCAACGATTATCAAAATTTCTTTCTAATAATTTTTCGGATTCTTTTAAATAGCCTGTATTTTTATCTTCATATACGCTGGCTCGTAATTCTCGGGTCATATTTCTTGCATCATACGAAGTATCATATTTATCAAAATATGGATTTTGAACACCACGATTAGACTCTGAATCATAACGAGGCTGAGAACGATAACTACGATCATTTGTACGACTTACATTAGGTAGCATATCATAAAAGGGTGCTTGTTGATTCATATCCGGACGATTTAATACACCAGATTTACCATCTGTTTGCCAATGTTCAAACTGTCTTGCATTAATAGAATCGATTGAATTTATTTCTCGACGTGTTCTGGCCATAAATGTAGGTAATGGAAATGCATCATATGCGGATATTGTGTGAGAATCAGGATAGACAGGTTGTGACATTTAAAGTACTAACTACTTATTATCTTAAGATGTTTATTATCCCTTTTACTTATCTCAAATCAACAATTACACAGCATCATATTCATATTCACCGTTTTATTATATTAACCATCGGTGGAAATCAATTATGGACCGAAAATGATTCCCTTGATCCAACACACGATATCCTAGAACCAAATGGAATCTTTTTAGAGAAACCGCCTATTAAATATAAAAAATATTACTTATGTCAAGTAGATATTTTAAAAACAAACTTAAATGATTTTTATAAATGGGATGAGATTGAATTAAACGATACGGAGTGTTTTTGTTGGAGGACATTTTATACATTTGGAAATGAATTAGATCTATCAAGTTGGTTACCCATTCCAAAAAATGAATCATTAGGTCTTAATTCGCTTTTTCAGAAAATGATTTCTTCCTAATTTTATATATGTAACTTAAAACAACATCTAAACCCTAGACGCGATATAATAATAGAAATGGATCAACCTCGTAATAAGACTCAAAAGAAGGCATCCGAATACGATCAAACAAGTGATTGTATGCCTAATCCCACGGACTCGTTTCGTACATTATTAGAATCGGGTGCACGTGAAGCATATTCACGACAATGGCATCGTCTTGAAAGAGGTCTACGTCTAAATCGCATTCGATTATTTGTTGAAGATATCTCTCCACAATATTTATTAGACAAAAATGAAAAAGAAGAACTTTTTATCTATCTTCAAAAGGCTTTAGATAAAAAATTACTAAATACATTAAAAGTTGTTGTATATGATCAAACTTCCCAACGAATTACAACAATTAAAGGGTTGGAATTAAAACGAAATGAAAATCACATTTTACAATATGATTTTAGTACAAAAAAACCACGTACAACTGACACTACACGTAAGAAGAAGAAAGGAGAGGAACTTCCTTCCGTGACTACTGATTTAAAAAATAAAATTGAGGAAAAAGAATAAAATAAAAAAGAAAGCAATAAATACAATAATGGAGTTTAAAACGAAAATAACGGATCTGATTACTTTATTTGAAAAATGGTTATCCGATCCAGAAGATCATACTCAAATTCAACAATGGGGTGAATCTGCGCAACAACTCGCCTATTCTTACGATTTTAATGACAATGAACAATATTATATTGATCGTATTATTACAATGTATTCAGAACAATTCAAAACAAAGATAGATCACGGCTTAATAGAAATGCCCTCTGATTTACCATCCAAAGAATTATTAGATACATTATTAAATCGAAAACAAATTGAACAACGGACACCAGAATGGTATAAACAAATGTCTGAAATTCTATCAGCAAGTGAATTAGGTAGTTTATTTGGAGCTGTACGCCAAAGAGCACAATTAGTTGTTTCTAAAACAGTAGCTTATCAACCGCGTAATCAATCATTAGCTGTTTTATCAGACCGAATGTCCGCATTTGATTGGGGTATTCGTTTTGAACCTGTTGTTAAACAAATTTATGAATACAAATATGAAGTCATCTTAAAAGAATTAGGAAGATTACATCATCCAATTGATCCTCGTTGTACAGCCTCTCCTGATGGCCTTGTTTATGATTGTCCTAATAAAATAAGAACAGGACGATTAATTGAAATTAAATGTCCTGTTACTAGAGAAATTGATGGTAATATACCAAAAGATTATTATGCACAAATGCAAATGCAATTACAAGTAACTGAACTCACAAAATGTGATTATATTGAAGCCGTATTTAGTTCACCCTATTCAGGATCAAAAACAAAAGAAGGTCCTGGACTATACAATGGAAAAATAGCAGTTGTTCGCTATGAAGAAATATTCAATAATCAAGAGTTTTACTATGTTTATAGCCCAGTTAATTGTTCTTCTAATTGGAATCCAGACATTAAAGAAAATGAAGAAATTGTAGAATGGATTCCTTGGAGTTTACTTACGTGGAGTGAACATCTTGTACTTCGTAATGAAGATTGGTGGAATTCTCTCCAACCAATAATAAATACATTCTGGGAAGATGTTGAGAAAGCAAAACAAGGCGATTTTACTATTCCTGAATCAACAAGAGCACCTAAAAAACCAAAAATAGAAAAATGTTTAATTCAATTTAATAAAGTAGATGAAATTGGAAATAAATTAGAGTGAAACGGCTTCACTCACACTATATCCTGTATTATTTTGAGGTACATCCATAGGATCTGTTTTATAAAAATTAAGTACTAATTCTTGATAAGGAGCGGAACAGCTGTCTGGATGCCCTCTCTTATAATTATTTGTTAATTGTCGATAATTTCCTGTTTTAGAAAGAAGACGAGTAAAATCAGTAGCATAACACGACCGACTATTTACACAAGAAATTGTTTCATTTTCTCTTGGTGGAGCAAATTCATCTCCAAGAAGATGATAAGGTTGATTATTATATAATTCTGCAGGACTAGGTGTATTTGGAGGAAAATCGAAAAGTGTAGAACGTTCCGCCATTAATGGCTCTCTTTTTTTATCATCTACATCCATTTTATTCTCAAATGATTCCCAATAGGAAAATGTGGGAAAAGCAAAATGATACCAATCCGCCCTCTTCCACCAATCTTTTTGTAATGGATTTCCATAAGGAGCAACATAATTAATAAATCCATTAACACGATCATTACAAAGCATTACAATTAATAAAAGTAATAAAAATCCATATAATAAGTATGATTTCATTCCTATTAAATTGAATCATTATTAAAAAATTGACAGCAGATATTTAAGGGAAAAATGCGTATAGATTATATTCCGGAAAGATGTCAATGATTAGTATGAAGGTTGTAAAGCGAAACGGAACCTTAGAAGACGTATCTTTTGATAAGGTATTGACTCGTATTCAATTATCATCTAAAGATCTGGAAGTCAATCCCACTCTTATTGCCCAGCGAACTTTACTTCGTATTTATGACGGTGTGAAAACTTCAGAATTAGATGAATTGGCTGCTCAGTTATCCATTTCATTAATGACAACAAATCAAGATTATGGAGTACTTGCTTCTCGTATCGCTATTTCTAATCATCATCGTAATACATCCGATAAATTTACAGATGTTGTCTTTGAATTATCAAATCAAAAAATGGTAAAAACAGGTGAAACCGTAAGCAATGTATCAGAAGAACTTATTGAACTTTGTAAAAAATACGGCGACCGAATTAATTCAAAGATTGACTATCAACGCGATTATTCCTATGACTATTTTGGATTCAAAACACTTGAAAAATTACAATATTTATTACGTGATACAAAAGGCAAAACAGTAGAACGACCTCAACAACTCCTTATGAGAGTGTCACTTGCATTATGGGGTTCCATTGATCTTGATAAAGCATTTGAAACATACGATCTCTTAAGTCAAAAATTATTCATTCACGCCACTCCAACGAATTTTAATGCAGGTACTCCACGACAACAACTTTCCAGTTGTTTTTTACTTTCAATGAAAAGTGACTCAATCGTTGGAATCTATGACACATTAAAAGATTGCGCTCTTATCAGTAAACACGCTGGTGGAATTGGTCTACATATTCACGATGTCAGAGCAAAAGGTTCTCTTATTCGTGGTACAAATGGAACTTCTAATGGAATTGTACCAATGTTAAGAAACTTTAATGATACTGCTCGCTATGTTGACCAATGTTTTACACCTGACACATTGGTTTATACAGAGAATGGTCCAAAATTAATTGAAGATATTAGTGTAGTTGATAAAGTTTTAACAAGTGAAGGTGTTTATCATAAAGTTAAAATGCCTATTAGACACGAATATAATGGTAAAATTCTTGAAATTCAAATTAAAAATGGAATTTATCCAATTCGTGTAACTCCTGAACATCAAGTATTAGCTCTACAGGGGCAAACAAAGGGTTTAAATTTTGATGTAATTCGTAATCGTCTTGAAAAATCACTTGCTAAACCAGAATTTGTTGATGCTGGAGAACTTAAAGAATCTGATTTTGTTGTATTTCCAATTCCAACTCTTGTGAACGATATTGATGAATTATCTGAAGATGATTGTCGCTTTTATGGAATTCTACTTGGTGACGGACATATTTCGTCTTCTACATCTGGAGTATCACTAAATACTACAACAAAAGTTAATACTACTGAATTTGTTAAAACATATTTAACTGAAAGAGGAATTAAATTATATGAATATGATTCTGATGGAAATGGTATTTCCATCAAATGGTCTAACGCATCACCTCGTTTTAAATTTACAAAATCACAATTATATGATTCAAATGGACATAAAAAATGGGATCAAAATATGCTACATCTACCATTAAATAAATCTTTACAAATTTTAAGAGGAATTATTGAAACAGATGGCTGTATTGGTCAAAAAGAAATTTCAATTGAATTATCATCATTAGATTTAATTGAATCTATTCGTTATACATTATTACGATTTGGAGCATTATCTTCTGGATATACAAGAAATCGTGTAGGAAATGTATCATCATATAAAAATATCACAACTACATTACCTACTAATGTACTTCGTATTCCAAGAATTAGAGAAATCACTGAATTATTTCCAAATGCTCCACAAGGCGAATTCTTTAGTTATCTTACACATAATAATTATCTATATTCAAGAATCCAAAATATTAATGAAGTTAATTATAATGGTATTGTTCACGATTTTGAAATTGATGGACCACACGATTATACAGTAGCTCATTTAGGAATTGCTCATAATGGTGGCGGTAAGCGAAATGGCTCGTTTGCAATTTATTTGGAGCCATGGCACGCCGATGTTGAAGATTTCTTGAAATTGAAACTTAATACCGGTTCAGAAGAAGAACGTTGTCGTGATCTCTTTTATGCTCTTTGGATTCCTGATTTATTTATGGAACGTGTGGAGAAGAATGAACCGTGGACTCTCTTTTGTCCCTCTGAAGCACCAGGACTATCCGATGTCTATGGAGATGAATTCCGAACTCTTTATGAACGATATGAAGCAGAAGGTCGTGGTCGTAAACAAGTAGATGCTCAAAAACTATGGTTTAAAGTATTAGATTCACAAATTGAAACAGGTACCCCTTATCTATTATATAAAGATGCATGTAATCTAAAATCAAATCAAAAGAACCTTGGAACAATTAAGAGCTCTAATTTATGTTCAGAGATCGTTCAGTATTCCTCTCCAACAGAGATTGCTGTATGTAATTTAGCCTCAATTGCTCTTCCATCTTATGTCGATGCAAAGAAACGTATCTTTCATTTTAAAAAATTAAGAGAAGTTGTAAAGGTAGTTATTCGTAATTTGAATCGAGTGATTGATATTAATTATTATCCAACTCCTGAAACACATACATCAAATATGCGCCATCGTCCAGTTGGTTTAGGTGTTCAAGGATTAGCAGATGTATTTGCTCAATTACGCATTGGATGGGAATCTGAAAAAGCAATGGAGTTAAATCAGTTAATCTTTGAAAATATGTATTATGCGGCAGTAGAATCATCTTGTGAAGTAGCTCAAGTAGAAGGACCCTATTCTACTTTTGATGGATCTCCTATGTCACAAGGTATCTTTCAATATGATATGTGGAATGTAGAACCTATTACAACCAATAATACACCTAATTATTGTCATTCCTTTGTAGAAGATGAAAAAGAATTTAAATTAGATTGGGAGGGACTCAAAGAAAAAGTAAAGAAATGTGGTGTTCGAAATTCACTATTAATTGCTCCAATGCCTACTGCATCTACCTCACAAATTCTTGGATTTAATGAATGTATTGAACCATTTACTAGTAATATTTATACACGTCGTACATTAGCAGGTGAATTTATTATTATTAATAAATATTTAATGAATGATTTGAAAAAATTAGATTTATGGAGTGAAATGATGAAACAACAGATTATTGCTCGTAATGGATCTATTCAAGGTATGGATCAAATTCCAGAATCTATTCAAAATCTATACAAGACATCGTGGGAAATCAAGCAAAAAGTATTAATCGATATGTCTGCATCACGAGGTGCATTTATTTGTCAATCACAGAGTTTGAATCTCTTTCTTGCCGATCCAAATTATGCAAAACTAACATCTATGCACTTTTATACTTGGAAAAAAGGACTAAAAACAGGTGTATATTATTTACGAACAAAAGCACCTGTAAGTGCTCAGAAATTTACAGTAGATCCTGAACTACAGAAAGAAGCAGCTAAGTCTGAAATACAACGACTAATCAGACAGAACTCAGAAAATGAAGAGTGTACGATGTGTGGATCATAATTCAATTATCTTCACTACTTATTATATTCATAAATAAATATGATCTATTTTTTATGAATATAATCCGGTTTGTAATAATTAAATGATTTAAATTAAAATAAATAAAGTAGGATGACGTCCATCAATCGAGTAGAATATCAAGCCAAGTTTGATGAACTTTTTAGAAGAATTAAAAAAATAGTAAATGATCCTGAATTTATATCAAAATTCTCGGAATCTGTTAATAGTACAAGTAGAATTATCGAAACTATTTCTAAAACAGATACAAATCATTGGGCATCACAGGTAGTAAATGCTGATAATAACCCAATACTTTCAGAAGAAGAACAAATACATTATGAAAAGGCATTAAATCCTTATTTAAAAAATATAAGAAATTTTTTTAGTACAAAAACCGATACGTATCACGGAGGAGATGAAGAACCAGATACATCCTCTCAAGAAGTAAATAACATCAAAATAGATCCAGATGAAGTATTTAATTCATTTATACAAAAAATGCAAACGATGGATCAATCCTTAAGACAATATTCATCTAAACATGGTATATTAAAATTACAAAATGATTATGATAAAACATACAAAAATGATATTCATCTTGTCCCTCAGCCCATTCGTAATGCATTAGCAACATACAATCCTATTTTTGAAAGTCTTGATTATATTAAAGCACCATTACGTTTTATTATTTTTTTAATTTTTTTATATTTAGATGTAACTAGAATAATTGCAGGCGTGTCAGGACTAGTTACTACACAAAAAATATTATCTTCTGTTTTAGCTCTTTTAGAATTCTTACGTGGCGATTGGAAAAAATCTCTATTAACTTTTATTGGAATTTTTGGAACAACACCCTTATTAGTTGGACAATTTATTAAAATTTATTTATATTTATTTGAAAAATTATCGCCAACATTACAAGAAAGAATTGTATATGGATCGTGGGATGCTCTAAAGTCATTCATACTCGGTGTATTATTATCTATTCTACAAATTACTGCTCCATTTTCAATTCGTGAAAAAATATCAAATATATTGGCTACATTAAGAGACGGTAAACAACTAATAGATAAAAAACTAGAAGAAGCTGGATATAAGCCTCGTCAAGATTTTTTTTCTCCTACGTGGGATGATTTAAATAATTTACAAGCCGTTAATGATGATCCAGTTTTTCTTTGCTCTAAAGAATATCAGGATTTAATTGATGACCAACAGGAATCTTCTCCATTACTTCGTATCATTTTACAATTACTTCGTATTCCAATTGATAAAAATATACGTACAAAAATTACTTGTTCTCAATTTCCTTGTCCTGAAACACCTCTACCCTATTTAGAATTATTAAAATTAGATAGAACACAGAAACCCCTTTCCACTGCTCCTCCTGCGTCTTCTACTGCTTCTTCTACTGGTACACCTGCTCCTGCTGCATCTGCTTCTTCTGCTTCTTCTGCTTCTGCTCCTGTTGCTTCTGCTCCTGTTGCATCTGCTCCTGTTGCATCTCCTCCTGTTGCATCTCCTTCTGTTGCATCTCCATTTACAAGTGTGCAAACAATAATACCTACAAAAGAGGCACAGCAAACAATACAAAAAGCAAAAGAAATAATTAACAATCCTCTAAAAGTAGGAGCACATGTCGCAACATCATTACTACCTACTGAAGTAAAAGCACAAGCGCAATCTATAGCAAATACTGCGGAAAAAACAACTGATTTATTAACACAGTTATCACCTACACGTAAAAGACCAAGACGAGGTGGTAAAAAGATTTATAATAAGAATATAATAAATAAATAATGAATTTATTTCTTTTTAGAGGATTGTTCTTCAATTTGTACATCGACAAGGTTGTGTACAAAGATGAGATATTCTTTGGGGAATCCCCAGAAGCAGGAGGGGGGTTGATCAAGAGGAGGGATACGTCGACTAGATTGGTTGTAACTATGAGAAAAAGCGATAATAATTTGTTGTGGAGGAATTTCAATGACTTGATTTTCACGACCTTGAATCCAATCTTCACCTTCGGATAAACTAACGTGTGTAAAAGGTCGTTCTGTCCACGCAGATTTATAAAAAGTAAGAGTTGCTTCTGAAATTCGTTGAGAAAAAGGAATATCAAATGGCGGAACATTAACAGCACTTGTACCACGATTTAGGTCATATAAGGCGATAGTAGTACAACACACAATACGAGCAGATAATTCACCACGTTTAACACCTTTTGTGAGCCAAGCAACACGACGGCGAAAGGAGGTAGTGGGATAATGATCATCATCGTCCATAAAAAGAATAATATCATTTGTAGCTTCTTTAATTGCACAATTACGTTTTTCACCAATAGACATACGACCTTCAATAGGCATATATTTTATTTTAATTTGAGGTACTTGAATTTGGAAATTAATAATATTTTCACTAACCATATGTGGAGTTTTTTCATTGTCTTCGATAACAATCCACTCAATTTTATTAAGTGGGTAATCGGTACTTAGTAGGTTATGGAAGGCGATATCAAATAGTTTTTTACGATTATAGGTAGGAGTAATGATGGAGATTGGCGGACAATCTTGTGGATTAAGGATAGGAGGTAGATGATGAATACCTTTTGAGGGTTTTCGTTGTTGAACAAGAGATTGCAATTGTTGTAAGAGAGGGATAAAGGTAGAGACTGATTCTGAGAATCGTTGATTAGACGATTGTTGTCGAGAGGAAAAGAGAGAGGACGACTTATCTGCTTGATGGAAGAGTTGGAATGCGTGGTCTAATTCTTGGCGAAGGGAGGATGTAGGTAGAGCAAGATCTTGACGAACAAGAGGTGAGGGTTGATAGGAATTTGTTAACCAACTAACACCATTCATAGTAGAATAATTTTCTAAGAAGACTGGTAATTGATTCATAATAGTAAATAATCCCATTGTTTCAGAGTGTGATGCTGCATAACCGAATGCTTCTGCTTGACTACAGACAAGTGATCCAGTAAAGGAGGAAAGAGTAAGCATTTGTTGCTCGATAGATAAATCTTCACATCGAATAGAAACATTTGAAGATAGATTTAATTTTTGTAAATTGTCTAAAAAGTCATTTCGTGTAGTATAAATTGTAAGAGGAGGATCAGATTCTTTCCATTCAGGTACTAGTTTCATTACATATTCTAATTTAGATTTTGATCCAGCTAAAAAGCATACAAATCCAGAATGAAGATCTTTTGGGCGGTAAACAAGATTTTGTACTTTCCACGAATCACACCATTTTACTTCAAAAATAGTATCGGTTGGTAATCCTTTATTTTTAAAATCATTACGAAAATGTTCAGCGGATTGATGATCACGAAATAATAACATATCAAATGCGTGCACATATGTATCATAATGATACGACCATTGTTCCGAATTAACTAATAATACATTTGTATGTGCCCAAGGAATTGCACTAAATACAGGGATCTCTAAATGAAACTGAATATCGCAAGGACAAGGTGGTTCTCTTATATCCATCACTTTTGGCTTAGTAATTGTCTGACTAATCGATTCCTGTAATTTTTTTAATAAACGTTCAATCACAATTACATCGTCATTTAATCCAAATGTATTGGTTTTATTATAAATAATAGTAACACTTAAGGGTTGTGGCATTTACTATGAGAATAGAATAATCTTTTAAGTTGTATAGATATAATAGAATGACAGCAGAAGAGGTAAGGGATATAGGATATTTAAAATGGAAAGATCCTTGGGCTTGGATGGAATCGATGAAGGGAAAACGGTGGGAGAATTTAATTATGAAAGAAAAGCATCATTTTCACTCTCTTTCTTCTCAATCAATTGTTCATAAGAAAAGTGAACAAATGGAAAAGGAATTACAAGATATGACACAATATCTTGTTATACCCGGTTTCAGTATTGGATGCGGATCAATTCATATTATTTTTTATCCAAATGCTAAATTTTATTGGAAATGGTCTTGGGAAAAGAAATGTAAACCTGCATTTGATATTGATGTTCAACAAAATTATGTATGGTATACAATTCCATATAATAAATCACCCTATAAAATAACACTCATCTGTGAAGATTCCTCTGGAAAAGTTATTTGGAAAAAAAATAATATAACAGGAAGTGTTGCAGTGATTGATCAATATTGTTATTATATCACAGTAAAAGAAGAATTACAAGGAGGAATATTATGTGTATGTGATGCATTTACAGGGAAAAAGGAGCATATTTTGTATGAAGAAGTAGATAAACAGAGGCGTTTAAATATTTACAAGGGTGCAAATCGTACACTTTATTTAGAGTCTGAATATCCAATTGAAAATAAAATATGGAGAATTAATGGATTACATCTTACTTTACTTTTTAGGAAATCATTAATTGAATTACCTTTTGGACGCTCAAATAATGGAGAAGATTGTATATTAACTAGAAATTCGCGTGATCAGCCTTGGAAGGCAAATGGAAAGCCAATAAGTGAATGGATTCTTCCAGATGAGGAAATAGAATGGTTAAATATTAATACAGGGAACGTGGTTACTATTCACGAGGGTGCTGAAACAATTTGGTTTTGTGCAGCTCATAAAAAACCAAAAAAAATATTTAAAATTAATGCAGGAGTGATTCATATGAATTATTGGGAAGCGTGGGAGGGTTCAATTACAAATCACGCAATTATTAAATCGCCCTTTGAAAATCCATACACCATTCAATTTGTAAATGACACGGTTATTAAAATCCCAATTCAATATCCAATTAAAAAACCAATTTCATTTAGACCATTAATAGTAAATAAATCATATGCAACATCAAAAGATGGTACAAGGGTACCATATATTACATTATTTGAGAAGGGTATAAAACCAAAGGGGCAATTTATTTATGTATATGGTGCATATGGTTCTACGACGCCGATTGGTTGGCCCTATCAAAATTGGTATCCATTATTAAAAAGAAAGTGGGCGATTGTGTTTGCTCTTGTACGTGGAGGAGGAGATGTTGATTCAGCGTGGGCAGAAGCAGCTCGTCGTCAAAATCGTCACGTAAGTGTAGATGATTTTGAAGCAGTTATCCGTCATTCTCAGGATCGATTACATTTAGGACCAGAAGAGACTGTAATTTATGGTCGTTCTGCAGGCGGATTACCAGTTGGAGCAATTGTATCGCGATTTCCAAATGGAAGTCTTGTCGGTGCAGCCTTTACAGAAGTACCTTATGTTGATGTATTAAGAACAAGTTCAAATCCAGATTTACCATTAACAATAGGAGAATTTGAAGAATTTGGTAATCCATTTAAAAAGGTAATGGATTTTAAGGAATTATTATCGGTTTCACCGATAAATACACTTCCAACAGATGGAGCTCCTGGTGTATTTGTAATGAGCCGTGTAGGATTACTTGATAAACAAGTATTTGCATATGAATCATTTAAATGGATACAACGATTAAGAGGATATTTAACTCCAGAACATAGTAAAATGTCAGATCCAAAAGGGAAATTTGTTACATTTGAGAGGAAAGAAGGGCATGTATATAGTGGAAAACGTTTTCCACGTTTTAGAGCGCTTGATTTAGCTATTTTGGACACATGGGTTGATAAAAAATTAAAATATGATTAAATACAAATTATTGATAACGTAATGGTTTAAATTTTTTACAAACAGTTATACCGTGACGAACAGGAAATTCATTACTATGTTTTGTTATATCAGTTGAAATACTAAATATATCATATCCAAGATTTTTAAATAAATTGACCATTAATCGTTCTACTTGTTGATGTACATAACCATTTTCTTCAGGTATATAAATTCCTGAATGTTGATAGGGTGGATAATGCAAATTCGTATCATGTAATGCAATTATCGTATTATCATTAATAATATTATGATGTACCCATCTATGATATACTTCCATTTGTAACATATGATGACAATCAAAAAATACTAAATCAAGAGGTTTATTATCAAGATCTTCTAATGTAACATCTAATGCATTTTTAATTAATAATTTATGATTATCTGCTAATTTTGGGACAGGATTTATATCACAAGTATACAATACACCATTATTATTAAAAGATAATGCTTGTAAGAAGTTTTTACCACTATATCCATTTAATCCACCAATTTCTAAAATTCGTTGTAATCTACTACTACGAATTATTGAATATAAAAATAAAGCCTCATCATCCTGTATGGGTCCGGATACATTTTGATCGTCATTTTGTGTTAAATGTTCTAAATTGTATTTAACCATATATTTTAATTTATTAATAAAATTTACGAAATAAATCACAAAATGGAGTTTAACTAAAAATAAAAAGACTACGGAGAAAGTTGAATAATCGAATGATAAAATAATAAATAATTTATTACGGTTGGATTTGCGTAAAAAATTATCTAAGTAATAAATATAGAAATGGCTTTAAAATCACGTCGCAATAAGACTCACGGAGGTAACAAGAATCGTCGCAACAAGAATCGCACTGTAAATGGTGGAAAGCGTCGTAATCGTCGCAATGGTGGTAATCGCAATAAGACCAAGCGCAATCGTCGCAACTAAATCCCATTAAATTGGATCATACATTGATTTGTATTTATTTGTTTTTTCTTTAATTTTGGTTTCTTGGTAGAACCTGGTAACCAATTTTGAATATATATCATACGATGTAACTCGTGACCACCATATTGTTTTATTCCTTCCCGATGCCTCGTTGTTCCATATCCCTTACTTGCAATAAGATCATATTGTTCGTTACATTCCGGATATTCTGTACAATATTGTTGAATCCATCGATCGTGTTCAACTTTAGCAAGAATAGAAGCTGCCGCAATTGCAATATATTGATCATCACCTTCGATAATTAACTGTTGTTCATTTTTCCAATCATCAATTGAAAGAGTACCATCAATTAATAGACGACATTGAAGATCATTTGAAGAAATAACGGATTGGGCGGCCCGTCGAAATGCTTCTTTATTTGCCCATTGAATTCCTTTTTCGTTAATTTCTTGAGCGGAAACAATACCAATCGAATGAGACGGTATTACTAATTTAATCTGTTCATATAATTTATCTCTTTTTTTTGGACTAATTTTTTTAGAATCACGCAATTGTATTAAGAGTGATCGCTGTGTATCTGTCCAATCAGATTCATTAGGTAAGATAACGGCACCAGCCATAATGGGTCCCCAAAAGGATCCACGTCCGGCTTCATCAATACCAATTTCAATCACTTGATCATCTGCAAATCTTGCTTTTAATCCTGACATTCTTTTTACTTACCACTCTATTCTATCTGTATTTATTCAATTTTTTAACTATAAATAATAAGAAAAATGTAAAGTATCTAATTATTAGTAGTAATGATTCTTAGACTAACTTTATGTGGATTAGTAATTGTATTAATAGTCGTTATTAGTTTATCCTATTACGCAAATAAAGAGGGGTTTGAGACAATAACAGACGCACAAAAGAATATAGTGAATGATTTACTAAATGTGTCAAAAGATAGATATCTAATTGATTCTGATAAAAATACATTAAGAAGTGAATTAAGATCAAATTCAGATAAGGATACTATTAATAATGAATTCGCTAAACTAAGAGATGATGTTAAACAATTAGATGCTGACAAAAAGAAATTAGTTCAAGATAAAAATAATTTAGATAATAGTTCAGTTCCACAGAGAAATGATATTGTACCTGATGTTACATTAAGTGAAACAGGATTTAATGCAATGAATTTACAACAAAAAATTAATATATTAAAAGATATACAAAAAGTGGTTACAAGTGATTTAATTGCAAATCGTAATTTATTACAACAGATGGATTCACAAAATAATGAATCAGATACAGATGATTCTAATAATGGATCAATATCTACTCAACAGGGAAAAGAATATGAAAATGGATGTTTAAAACCAAAGGATGACGAGTGTTATCAGGATACGGAATTTCGTTGTCCAAAAAATCCCGATGGTTCTTGTCCTCCCTTACCTGATATGACACAATATATTAAAAAAGATGCAATCCCTTGTTGGGGATGTTCCGTTGATTATTAAATATAGTATATAATTTAACTATTTATATAATGATTAATTATATTTATTTTTAAATGATTATAAAGATATAATTATTTAAAAATAAAGAGAAAAAGGGAAAAAGAGGAAAAGAGGGAAGAGGAAAAGAGGAAAAGAGGAAATAGATAAATAAAATGGAGTGAAGAAGTATTATAAAAGATAAAATAAGAAAGTAGGATGTTTGCGTTCTTAGCAATACTGTTTATTTTGTTAGTAGTTTACTGTTTTGTATCGACTAAAGAAGGATTTGATCCATTCAATAAACCACCATCACATCAGGTAAAAATACCAGAAAATAAAATTCCAACGAGACTCTCTTCTCCTCCGGCTACAGACACAGAGCAAAATAATGTAGAACCATCGAACTTACCAGGACAATTACCTGTTGCACCATATGAACAAATCGCAGCAATGAGTCCATTACCTTATCAGGATACAACACTTATTAAAGCGAATCGTCAACAATTGGTTTCAATGTTAGAAATGATAAAAGGCTTTTTAGCATTTGAGGCACAAGAAATCTCTGAAAATTCAGATCCAACAATTCAATTACCTCTTACTACAGCTCGTAGTGACTTTCATACATTACAAACAGAAGTACAAGTATTAAATCGTAATCCAGGGTTACAACCAACAATTACATTATCTCATTTGAATGAGATAGCATCTAATTTATCCTATTTACAGGAGAAGGTCCGTTTAATTGGGAGTGCAGGGCCCATTCAAGGACCTATTTATGAATTTACAGAACCTGTAGACTCTGTCAGATCAATCGAAGGATTTCAAAATAATCCAAATACAGGTCAAATTGCAACTCCATTCGATTTAGAAAGATTTGTAGGAAAAATACAAGGTGAAATTCTTCGACTATCCGCTAGTGGAACAAATGACCCCATCGTACAAGCACGCATATCTGGACTTACTAAAATGAAAAAAGATGTAGAAGAGATACTTACACAGGTAAGATCTGGTGCATTAATGTCAGTAGAGATTCCAATTATGAAGGCAGATATTGAGAAGGCGTTACCGATATTGGGTAAGCCATCTGAGCCATTGCCGAGATTAATTAAGACATTGAATTTACCAGCGGGATTGGGTAATATGTTACCATCAAATGTAAGAAAGGATCCAGAAACAATGCGTGAGATAAGTAAATTAGTGGATAAATATGGAGATACAATTGTGAATGGAATAAGTGCATCATTTGCGGTGAAATATACATCACCAAGGGAAGCGGAGATGGATAGAGTAAAGAATTCAACCGTGGAGATGACGGGATTTCCATCAATTGTTGATTTAGAGAATGTAACAAATTCTAAATTTATTCCAATGGATGGGGGGGTTCCGATAACGGACCGTTTGGCTCCAACACCAATGGATGCAGGACGTGGTCCATCACAATTTGATTGGAAAGAGAGAGCAAAACAGATTGAGGCTCAAGTAAAAGCAAGAGGATTAAAACAAGAAGATTTTGGAATTATGACAAAAGATAGAAAAGTATCTGATAATTTTTCGTGGAAGGGATATGTAAAGATGATTTGTACAAGATTACAGGCAACAATGGATCCTGCATTACCAGAGACGTGTGGATGTCCTCCGATGGATTGGAAGGGATGGAGAATTGCAAAATAATAATAGTGAATAGAAAGCAAAATGGATATAAAATATAGAGTAGAATCGGATATAACCATTCGTGCAGTAGATAAACCAATACCTGAGAGACAAGTATTAGGTATATTCCATTCATCGGATTCAGCGTATTATTTTATTGAAAAATATTTGGAAGATACAAAAATGTTACATACTTATTTTTCAAGAAGGTATATTTGTTTAAGAGAAGATTTAGAAGAGATTATAAATAATGGGAAATTTGTAGCAATTAATATTGTACTAGGTCAATTTGAGGATATGATTTATATTAATAAAATAAATTCGTAATTAACCGAAATAATAGTATTTAAAAAGTAGGTTACGAACAGAATGATGTCATCGTCGGTTCATTTAATGGGCGTATTTGCGGTAGGCCTTGCATTAGGCTTATTCATTTCAAAATTAATGAAAAAAGAGGGATTTGAGGATTATGGAAATAATTGTACTAATTGTGGTGGAGATTCTCCTTGTAATTGTTCAAAACCTAAACCACGTCCAATTTGTCCGGCATGTTCCGAGTGTAAACAGCCAGATATGTCAAAATATGTACTAAAAAGTTCTATTCCACCTTGTCCTGCTGTACCTGATTTGAGTAATTATATTCTAAAGAGTGAATGTCCTCCAGTACCTGATTTAAGTAATTATGTATTGAAGTCATCTGTACCAAAACAGCAACCAGTAATATTGGATTGTTCAAAATGTCAGAAACCAAAGGGTGAATGTCCACCTTGTCCTCGTCCTCGTTGTCCAGAGGTTAAATGTGCCGAACCCACTAAATGTGCACCTTGTGCCCCTTGTCCACGACAATCTTGTCCTCCGGCCACAGTTAAATGTAAAGCAGAAAATGTAGTCGATGATTCATTAGTTCGACCATACTTAGCACCTCTCAGCTATAGAGGATTTGGTATGGATTAATTATCTTTAACACCCTTATTTAATAATTTAAAATAAATAAAAAGATATTTGAATATCTTTTCATTTATAAAATGGTATGAGAATAATTGTTAAAAAGGGTTAGAATATGGATACGAGATTTTGGGGTCCATCTGGTTGGAAATTACTTCATTTAATTACGTTTGATTATGATTATTCCTCCGAAAATGCTATACTATATGCCGCTTTTTTTGAAACATTACCTTATATCTTACCTTGCAAATTCTGTAGATCCTCTCTTACAGATTATTATCGTATCCATCCATTTTCCATCTCTAATGGCTGGATCAGTCCATCCTTTGATCTTAAACGATGGATGTTCCTCATACATAACTGCGTTAATCATAAATTACGAGAACAAGGATTAAATCCAAATTCAGATCCTACTTATAAACAAGTAAAAAAATTATATGAAAAAATGCATAAATGTTCTTGGAAACAGAAATTAACCTATTTTTGGGATTTTCTTTTTTCGGTTGGATATCATCATCCAAAAGAAAAGCAATTGTATTCAAAACCAATGCCTAATTGTCCTCCTGAAGTAATTAATTGCAAGGATTCTTGTGAAAAAAATAAATGGAATATACTTCCTCTAAAAGAAAGAATTATTTGGTTTGAACGTTTTTGGAATCTTCTTCCGGCTGTTTTACCTAATGATGTAAGAATACAATGGAAAGAAGCAGAAAAACATAATCCACCTACTCTTAAAACCAGACATACCACTATTTCCTGGTTATGGAAAATGAGATGTTCCATTGATACCTCTTTTCAGGATCCTTATCACTCCATTTGCAAAAAAATTGCTCATTATTCAAGTGATTGTGGAATTAAACAAGGTGTATTCACTTGTCGTAAAAAACATACAAAACATTCTCCTCGTCACACAATGAAAAAAAGATGAAAATAGTTATTCATAGAGAAAGTAGAAGATACAATGAATTGGACTGATGATTTTTTTAAAAAATTAGTCATTTATGCTAGCATTATCTTATTAGCTGCATTAATCACTTTATTTACTTTTGATACTTGGGAAACCATCTTAATGGTTAGCTTACTTATGATACTTGTAAGTTATATTATTATTTTATCTATTGATAAATTGACTACATTAAAGTATGGAGCAATTAAAGAGGGTTTTGTAAGTGATTCTGATGCGGATGAAACTAAATATAAATGGTTAGATAATGACGAATTATTTGATGAATTTTATGCATCTGTTTTTACGAAATTAACTCAAAATGAAAAATTAATTCAAGCAGAAACTGCATTATGTATGACAGAATTTAAAAAACATATGTCCACAAATCAATTGAGTATTTTAGATGCAGGATGTGGTATTGGTATTGGAACCTGCTCATTTGTCAAATTAGGAGCTCAACACGTTGTTGGTATTGATAAAAGTAAAGATATGATTCAATATGCAAAAGGAACTACTTTACCAAGTACAACCTTAACAGATATTCAGAAACAAGATATTGAATTTCGCAATACAGATTTAATTGGACCAGGTGCGGCAGGAGCCGCCGAATTTGATGCAGCCTGTCTATTATATTTTACAGTCTACTACTTTCGTGATCTTGATACACTCTTCCGCAACCTACACTTATGGGTTAAACCCAATGGTACTCTTGCAATTGAAGTTGTCAATAAATATAAATTCGAACCTGTACTTGATTCAAGTAACCCCTGGGTAGGAGTATCTCCACAGAGATATACAAAGGATAGAATAACAAAATCAAAGGTGGTATTTGATAAGTTTGATTATGAGGCGGTATTTGAGTTGGATGATCCAAAGGCGGAATTTCGTGAAACCTTTCGTTTTAAGGATGGATCGGTAAGAAGACAGAGACATCGTTTGTATATGCCGAGTATCGACGAGATTGTTAAGAAAGCTCAACAAAATGGTTGGGCATATACAAAATATGTTGATTTAATGCCTTTATCCTTTCAATATGGTTATTTATTGTTTTTTACTAGAAATGTGGAATAAAGGATTTAATGACGACGGGAATGACGTTTGCGTCGGGAGTGATGTTTGCGACGAGAGTGACGTTTTCCACCACAAGATTTCTTGACACGATGATGACGAGTACCAGACTTCTTGTGATGTCTGCGCTTGTGGGTACGTCTCTTTCCACCTGACATAGTGTTCTTATTACGATTCATACCTGAACTAGGAGGTACTAAAGTATTATCAGCAGCAACAGCAACAGCATTAGCACCCTGAACTACACCATTAGCGGCGGCATTTACTACTTCTTGAGCATTTCTACGATTTCGTGACATTTCTCTATATTTATTCTTGATATTTTATTTGAGTGCAAAAGAGAGAATTTTGAAAAGGGTTGTCGGAAGCATTTATACACATTTTTAAAAAATCGTAAAAAATATTTTTTAAATTTATACAATTTTTTATCGGTATATAATGGATTAATGACGTCGTTTATGGGACTTCTTACGCATATGTCTGCGTGTATGTGATTTTTTATGATGTTTACGTTTATGAGATTTTCTTTTACCACCACTTGATGTACTATCTGGAATTACAGTAAATGTAGAAGGTGATTTGCCTGGAATAGTTACAGTAGCTTTTATACCAGTTGCAGTAGGAGGACTTAAAGGGGGATTTGAAATAGTTGTAACATTTGTTTGTTGAGGTGGTCTTAGTTTTCCTTTTGTTTGTTGTAATATACTAGAATTTATAGAATTTGGTGAGGATGATGACGATGATGAGGGTGATAATGAGGGTGGTGATGATGACGATGATGAGGGTGATGATGATGAGGGTGATGATGATGAGGGTGATGATGATAAGGGTAGTGATGAAGTGTTTTTAGATTTAATAAATTTTTTAATTTTATTTAATCGGGATTTTGAACTCGTTACAGTTTCTGCTGATTTTGGATTGTTTTTAATAGTTTTGTAAATACTATCTACAAAGTCTTCTAATTGTGTTATTTGTTCTTTAGATGGACCAGATTTAAGAAAAATGTCTATTTCACTATTAAGTGGTAATACTTGTACTTTTTTAATACTTTCTAATAATTCTTCACTTGTCTTCTTTTTTTCATTACTCATTTTTCTAATATCTATATTGAATATATATTAATTTTAAATTTATGTAATCTAAGAGAATAGAAGAGATAATGTTGGAACAATTATTAGATATATTTCAAAAGGGACTTATACGGGGATCGGAGAGATCAAATTATGATCCAGAAAAGAGATACGCATATGTGGAGCATCCAACAGAGGGTTGGAGAGTATATTTACGATCGTGTGTATTTTTGCATCCAATGAATAAACCATTTCATCCAATTAATTTCTTAGTAGTAAAACGAACAGGAGCAAGAATGACAACAGCCGCATGGGAGCCTCCAAAGGGTCAGATGGAAGGAAAAGATATGAGTCGGAATAGTAGTATTTTGGATTTATTGGAGGAGAATGTAAGAAGAGAAACAGAAGAGGAGTCACATATAAAAAGGATAATGGGATTAAAGCATACAGGATTGGTATTTCAGGGTCAGGAGACGAATTATAAGAAAAATGAATATTTTCAATATCATATCTTTCAAGGATTGGTCGATGAGGAACAAATTAATCAATCATTTGAGACCTTTGAGTGGATAAAGGAGCATCCGAATGCATTTAAGAGATGGAAGAGGGATCGTAGAGAGAAAGATGCAGTTGCGTGGTTTGATCCAAAAAAAACGAGATTAAATCCGAGATGGTGTCCAGATATCGCAGTACTCTATTTTCAAAATATATCAAGAATTTTATAAAATAAATACTAATTAGATATGTCAAATCGTAATTTTGATAATAGAGTAATTATTCAAAGATTGCAAAATCAAGTTTATTCTCGTAATTTATATATAAATAATGTAAATGGTAATGGTTTAATAAATAATCCTCAAAATTCAGATGGAGATTCGTCAAGATTTGTAGGTTATGTAGCAGGGGCACAGACAGATTATTTTAGAGGATTAATTGGAAATAATGTAACAGTAAGTGTAGGTGGAATTAATGGAATACAACCGAATACAGGTTCATAATTTCTTTAAATTCTTTCTAATTTATCAGAGAGTGGTCCAACATCATTTTCTTTTTTAATTTTATTTTTTCCTTCTAGTTTATAATCATACGTGCATTGATGTTCTTCTGCTTGTAAATGTAATACACAAAACTGTTTTTTACATTTACAAATATAGACCATTATTCCTAATTTTTTATTGCATTGTTCACAACGAGTCTTTGATCTGTTTGTCATCATCAATAATCTATCTTTTATACAATCATTAGATCTTTTTATTTATCAATTTTATAGCGATTCTGTAAAATATCGAAAACACGATACACAAGAATAATATAAACCATTACCAATTACTCTCCAGAATTGAAATTGACCCTCATATTGATAGCAATTGTGTTCCTCAATTGACATATTCCTTATATTTTCTCCAGAACTAGGATTTTCTTCATCGAATACTGTATTTAATGTACGACGACGATATTCCATCTCTCACCTTATTCTTACTAACTCTTCTTTATCTTCATTTTTTAAATTATTATACACCGTATAAAACATACACACCTTCCATATATAAAATGGTATTCTGGAATACATATCCTTTTCTAAATCTTACTTATTCATTGTATCCTCGTAATAAATTTATATCATATGAATTTAATAAAGAGAATATAATATTAGATGTGGATTATGTGTGTGAGCAAATAAATCAATCCGCGGATTTATCTCTTCTTTCTGAAATCACACATTTTTTAAAAACTTATTTTGGGAATCCACCTTCAAAACCAATTTTAGATATTCCACCAAATAAATTACTTGAAAGATATGATATTTTATTTCTCATTCGTCATAAAAAAACAAAAGAGATATTAGGAACAATAAGGTATCATTTTATAGGTAATTTTATATCATCGGATAATGAGCCAATCTATGTAGTAGATTGCTTTTGTATTCATCCGCTTTGGAGGAAAAAGGGATTTGGTGATTATTTATTAACATATTTACATCAATATGCAAATAAACATCATATTCCACACGCTATGTTTTTAAAAGAAGGTTCAATTCTCTCTATTATTCATTTACCACTTTATTCAAGTACATATGTATATCGTTTATTAGAGAATTATAATCATTCAAAAAATATTTATTTATTAACGATTGAAAGGGTATATAAAATAATAAATTGTTATTATAAGATTTATCCAAATACATTTATTATTTATAATAAAGAATCTACCAATCAGATTTGGAAATTATATAAAAAAGATTATTATATGATTTTAGTTTGTTTTCAAGATACTTTTCAGAGAATTGAAGAAGATGGTAAATATAAAAAAATAGGTTGGATAACAGCGTGGTTAGAAAATTCACTTGTTAATTCAACAATTCGTGAAGAAGCTTCAAAAGAATTATCAGATAGTGTTGCAAATCATTATGATTATTTATGGATTAATAAAAAATGGGTTGGATCTTCCTCTTTATGGAAAGTAGATGGATCATTTTATTGGTATGTATATCAATGGGCTACAAATATATCTATAACCAATTCATATAGTATAATGAATTAACATATAATATAATATTTTGGATAAAGGAATAAAGATATAAATTGTATATTTGCAAATCATACTGTTTGTTTATTTAACTAGTTTTATTTGCAAATCGTACTGTTTTTTGTTCAGTAGTTTGTTGTTGTGTTTTATCAGCTTGTAATTTTTTTGTATATTCTTCAGCCTCTTTAGTATATCGATTTATTCCGTCTTGTGCCTTTTTAGCTGCCTCTGTATCTTGATCTTTTTGTGCTTGTTGTAATTTTTCACGATAACTATTACGTATTTTGTGTAATTGTCGTAATTTTGTTTGTTTTGCTTCTTCTTCTAATTGTGTTTTTCGTTTGGGATCTTCTTTTCGTATGGAATCGACGACCATTTTAACACCATCAAGATATTTTTTTTCGCAATTTGTATAATAATTAATAAGTTGTTCGCGTGCGATATAATTAATACGATTAATTTCGGGTACACCTTTTTTAAGGATATTATCACTAAGGGAAATAGTAACACGTCTATTAGAAGGGTCGCGTTTAATATTAAATAACAATTTGAAGATGGATCCACAGACGGATGAATGTTGTAATTGTTGTTGATAAAGTTGTTGAACAATTGTATATACATTTTTTGCAACAGTATTGGGGATAATTATATTTTCCATTTTAATTTCAGAACATATTTCTTTATCTCTTTTATTAGAGATGGAGCGTATTCCAGACTGTATTATTGTAGCGGGTTCTGGTTTTCCATTACCAAAAAGAATAGACATTTTTGTCATAAATTCAATGTATTGATCAAGAGATGATTTACCAGATGGACCTTTTTTTTCGTTAATAACAAGTTTAGGAGTACCAATTGAAATAGTATCATAAAAAAGCTGTGAAAGAGATAATAAGCCTGGACTACTACTAATTGTTTCGCCTTGTATAGGGATTCCACTTCGTGATGTTTGTGTACCATCCGAATCTTTTGAAGTAATTTCAAAAAATTTAGCTTTACAAATATAAGATACACCTTTTTCGTCCTTAAAGGGTACATTTCGTAATAGCTGTAATGCTCTTGCAATACAATGTCCAAGGGGTTTGGTTTGTTTTAGATTATGTATAATTTTATTAAGTTTTAATTCTTCTACTGTATCTTTTTCGGTTGTACTAACAGATAAAGCGGCTGCAGTGGAGTTACTGGGTGTATTTCGTCTGATATATTGTCCAGTTATAGGATCTTGAACTATTTCGGGGAATTTATCTGGAGGGGATCCTGTTTTAATAAGTTCTCTTACAAAATAAACAACTTTATCAAGTAATCCATTTAGGAAATCATTTAATGGGATATCTTTACCAACAAGAATATAGTAACTTGTTTTTTTATCAGGAAGGGTATATTGCATAACTTGAAATAATTTGGTAGATAAGTAAGTGGAAGGTATTTCAATAGTAGTTTCGGTAGATGAATCTTTTTTAAAGTATGATAGTTTTCCGATGGTGACTTTAATTTGTGGGTTAGAAGAGGAAATAGAGGGTTGTGAATAAATGGAGGAGGTAGTGGTAGTTTGTTCGGTCATAATTTCAAGGGTAGAATAACGTGTAGAAGATCCATCATTGATTTTAAAGGTTGCTTTATTTTCAGAGGATCGTATAATAAGACTTGGATCAGTAGATGATGATTTAGGTGGTTCTGGTAATTGAAAATATACTCTTGAGTTAGGTATGACTTTACTACTAAATTTAGTTAAATATCCTTGTGACTGTAGAGGTTCATTTAAAAAATCTTTAAGGAAAGCGAAGAGACCGAGAGTAGATTCGGAGATTTCGCCACCATAAATAACTTGTCGTTGTCCAGGTGCAAGGAGTCGTTGTTGGTCACCTTGAATGGTAGAAAGGATACCCGTACTACTCATAAAAGAAATATCATCAATAAGTGTTAGTGCGAGAGCTCCATAGATTTGAAAGATTCGTGCATAATAATAAGCAAGAATAAGACATAGACTTTGTTTTTCTTGATCTCTTTCTTGTGTAGTTCCAGTTAAATCTTTAATGCTACGAAATGCAATAATACCTTTTTTATCTTTAACGGGTTCGATTTGTAATTCATAAAAATATTTATAGATAGTATTAGCCATAAAAAGTACATATTTTTTACATTCAGTAGGACTGGATAGTGCAACAAAATCTTTAACGGTAACTTCTTTGATCATATATTCAAGGATATAATTCATAACATTTCGTGTATCTTTGGTAAGTTCAAATAATTTTTCGTGAGTAAGATCACGAGATACAGATTCACCTGCTCCCATTCTATCAGAGTAAAATAATTATTTTTACAAAACAGTTTCAAGAGTTTCACTATAGCTCTCAAGTCTTCGTAGACATTTTTGTAGCGTAGCAATAGAGATTTCACTAGCTTCTGCGATTTTAGAGAGAGAAATTTGAAGACTATCACAGCGTTTAATGACAAATGCTACACATCCTGCTGCTAAACTTGGAGGCATATTTTCTTGAGATAATCCTGCTTCTTCTGCTTTTTCAGCAATTTGTTTACATAATGTAAATAAATGGTCCATTTGATTACGAGGAATAGGAAGACGACTAAGTGGAAGTTGAATATATTCAACAGCTTTAGTACTTGATTGACTGGGTTTATTTGTAGTAGTTAATTGGAGAAGTCCCTTCTGACGAGCAAGAGCCATTACTTCTTGCATTTGTTTAAGGGCTTTTGTAAAAGTAGAGGAAGGTAGACCAAATATTTCAGCAATTTCTTTTGGTTTACGAGGGGATCCTGATTGTTTTAGACTCATATACAAACAAGCAGATAGAAGGGCATCGCGACTAAGACCTTGACGGCCACCAATACCCTGAAGAGTAATATATAAATTTTTAGATTCTTCAATAATAGATTGATTAATTCCAGAATTTAATCCAATAAGAGAAAGACGTTCACACGTTTGTATAAATGATCTCTCCTTGTAGGGTACTGTATTCCAAGAATGATACTTACGAACACGATACATCGTCTTTGTAGTACCATATCCATTTAAGATAACTGTTCCAAGAGATGCTTCGGGTAATCGTGGATCTTGAGGTGCACCTACACGCGTCGGATCACCACCACGATCATCTTGAGAAAAGTATCGATATTCAGCCGTATTATCAAATGGACGGGATACAATATAACCACACTCCTTACAAGTAACTAAATCGGAAGAATATAAACAATCACTATTAAAACAATGAGGGCAAGTATCCAAATCAATATTTACGATCTTCTTAGACTCCTGTTCGGAGTCATCTTCCCAACGCTCAAAAGATTCTATCTCTTTTATCGCTGGTAGACTTGATCGTAATTTAAATAATGACTCCATTATGTGTTATTACCCTAACTCTCTTAGAAAAAATCATTTCAATTTTTAAACACACCAATAAGATATTATTTGTGTATTTAAAGATTTATTTTTTATTTAATACTTGTTTAAGTATAAATTATTCATCACTATCACTATCTGATTCACTGTGATGCTCATATTCACTATGATCATAATCTTGTTCATTTTCATGATCGTGTTTATGTTTAGATATATATCGATGAGCCTTGTATGAAGTAGTATGATTTACAGAAAAAATACGATTAGTATTACTAGAAAGAGAAGTAGTATTGGAAGAAGAATTATTATGTACAGACTGTTGAATGTATCTTCTTGAGGGGGCAAAGACAATAATGGTATGGATAGGACTCCCTTTAGTACTCCCCGTATTATTTGTATTATTTGTATTATTTGTATTATTTGTATTATTATGAATATATAAAGATTGTATAGTAGACGATACAGTTGTATTTGTATTATTCATAGAATTATAATAAATGAGATGGCCAGAAAGGGAATTGGAGGTGGTGTTGTTTAACTGATCTTTTTTTTTTGAATGATTCAATGCAGAATTTGGTGTAGGGTGACTCTCAGTCATTGGTTTAGAAGTAGTTCTAGGAGTAGACGATGGTAAATGACGATGATGAACTTGATTAACTGTTACTCTGGATTTTTCTTCTAAATGAGGAGATACATCTATAATATGTTTTTTATTTGTACTATCGGATACTATTTTATATTTAATGTCATCTAAATGATGTATAGGATGAGGAGGAATAGTTGATTTAGTGGTGGGTGCATTTGTACTGGATGGTTTGGTAGTAGAATGAGGTTGTGTGGATGGTTTAGTAGTAGAATGAGGTCGTGTGGATGGTTTGGTAGTAGGATGAGGACGTGTGGATGGTTTGGTAGTAGGATGAGGGCGTGTGGATGGTTTGATAGTAGAATGAGGTCGTGTGGATGGTTTGGTAGTAGGATGAGGGCGTGTGGATGGTTTGGTAGTAGGATGAGGGCGTGTGGATGGTTTGGTAGTATTAATATTTGTTTTTTTATAATATTTATTATATAGTTCAGAATTGGATAGATGATAAAATGACGCAAGTCTATCTATTTTTTTGAGTTTTAGATGGAGATCGTGAGATAGATAGATATATTTATCGTGATTTTGTTGTGGGAAGCAGTGGTGATATTGATAATCATTAATTATGGTAATAGAATTATCAATATGAAGTGAGTCGTGATGTAGGTTATAAGTGATTGCAACGGTAGACATATTTTTGTCGGAGTGAACAGTGGCACTGGAGGAATAATATGCATTTCCCACGAAGAAGACTTTGAATGCTTTTAGAAGAGAACAAAGCATAATGAAGATACTATATAAATAAATAGAGTATTTATTTTAAATTATGTATAAATAGATAGAGGAGTACTTAAAGATTACTATTTGTAGTATGTATTTTTGCGTGTCTTTCTTCTTTTACCACCTTGTATACTACAACTACTACTTTTATTTTCATTTTTATTAAATTTACATAATATTTTTTCCATTCTCTTTACAACCTCTTTTGGATCTATTCTATTCTCAACAGTAAGACTTGTCATTGGATAAAGTACATTATCTCTAAATTCAGTTAATGCAATTTTTTCATCTGAATTTATTTTCATAGATTTACATAATACTGTTTTGTTTTCCAAATTTTCATATCCTACCATATCAAACTCATCAATATCATATAATTTTCTAAAAAAATTAAGTAATGTTAGTCCAAGTATGAAATTATCAAAATATTTTAATTTTACTTTTTTACCACTATCTATAAATTTAAATACAATATCCTTTATTTCATCTGTAAATTGTTGTTCATCATTCCGTGTATAATATTTTTTTATTGTTTTTTTTTTAAGTGCCCAATGTTGCCAATAATAGATACGATTCTTAATCCATTCAATAATTCTATCATTAATATTATTCTTATAATTAGGATTTTTTTTTGATTTTTTATTTTTATCTTCTTTATTTGAAGAAATGTCTTTTACTAATATAGTAGACTCAGGAGGGCCATATGGAAAAAAGGAACCCTCTTCTAATGCCTCTACATATTTCCTTATATATTCATCAAATGTATCAAAACGATCATAATCTATTATAGATAATTCACATTTATTATGATCTATAGATAATAATATATTTCGTGATTCTAGATCACCATGAATATACCCATTTTCTGCCAAATATTCTGTAATCTTAAATAATTTATTACATTCAGATAATATATTTAAAATAGAACATTTGTTACAAATGTTATTAACAAACGCCCTATCAAGCGAATCAAAACTTTTACCTAATATTGGCATTCGAATACCATATAGTTGTGTATTATTTGGTATTTCAATTTCTATATTAAGTTTATTTCCATATTCGTTTAATAATCTTTCTTTTTCATTTTCATCTATTTTATTTTCATCTAATTCGATAAGCTTTTCTTCTAATTTTTTATTTATTATTTCTGTCTTTATTGTATTTGTAATTGTATTTTTAATTTTATTATTTAATTGTCCTAATATAATATTACGTTGATAAGGTTCAAATAGAGAACCTTTATGTGATTTCATTATTTTTGATATTTTATTTCGTCTTGTTTGTAAATTATTATAAGCAGTTTTATTAAAGAAGATTTTAGTTACATATTTATTTCTATTTCTTTTTGTTATATTATTATTAATATTATTTAAAGCAGGAGTAAATACAGCTCCAAAAGTTCCAGTTCCTAATATTTTATATATTTCTTCTTTTTTTTCATTATTAGCCATTTGCTTTCCTATAATTAATTATAGAATATAAAATAGATTCTAATATTAAGTAGATATGTCAAGTTCTATTCAGAATTTAATTAATAGTACAAATAATAATGTACGTTCGGGAGCAAATCCAGAAGCTCCGCAACAAGGTTCGGAAAAAAGAACATCAGTGCTTCCGAGTATGCTTCCTTCCAATTTGGGGTTTTTTGGATCACCTTACAGTCCAGCGGATGCTATGATGACTCCACCACAAATAGGTGTAAAAGTCGGCGACTCTATCGGTGATGTTGTTAATGCAGTAAAAGGTGTTGGATTTTATACAGATCAAATTGGATTTGGCGCACCTTCTACTGGACTTACCAATGGTATGCCTCTTAAACCACTCGGTATTAATTATTTTCTAAATACAAATGTTAAATGTTCAAATGGTGCAAATATGTATGAATATATTCAAGGAATTCCAGAAGGAAATGCATTAGGAGATAAAGTTAAAAAAGCAATGGAAGAAATGGGATTACCACCTTTAAAGGGTTTAGCACCTGGTATGATTGAAGATGCGGAAAATGCTCTCAATCCAGTTCCACTTATTAATTCACTCTTTGGTTCAGGATATCCAGAATGCGAACAAGTTACTCTACAAGTAGGTGATGCATATGGCCGTATTTCTGATCCTGATACAGGAGAACCGTGGATTTCTGAAAAGGATTCTGCCTTTTATGATGGAGGTATTTACAAACAAACAAAATGGATTCAAAGAAAAGTAAATGGTATGCCTGTAAATATGACAAGAGATGAATGGGTTGCAACTCCAAAAACATATAATCCAGATGGCTCCCCCATCACCGAAGGATTTACACCCTTTTTAGAAAAACCAGGTACTGTTATTGTTATCGGACTGTTATGTCTTACCGCTTTTGCTATTATTCGTAAAAAATAATTTTATTTATTAAGGACTATGAACTAATTTTGTTCGATAAGGTTCCTTCATTTCCTTAATCATCTTCTCCCATTTCTTTCTCTCTTTTTTATCCTCTATATGAAAACCATAAAATTGGCTATACCGATCCTTATAAAATGGACTATCTTTGTTATCTAATGATATAATTTGATTTGGTAATTTTACCTTATCTAACATAAAATAAGTATAATTATTTGAAACAGCGAAAGGATAAGGAACATCATTATTTCCAAGAGGCGAATAATAATGAGTTATTTTTTCATCTTTCGGTGTGGAAAATGAATAAATATCATCTCCAATAAAAATATAATCATTATTTTTTGTATGAATCAATATTGTATTACCAGAATCTTGACCCTTAAAAGAATCATAATGTTGTAAATTATCTTCGTTATCTCCTATAAAGACGTTGTCATATTCTGTATCGACTACTTTTTTTGTTTCATCATATTCATCACGAGTCGAATCATATTCCCTAAAAAAAACAGTAATCTTTTTAGGGGAAACGTATACAATATAGGGACGCGCTCCATTGCTATGAATTAAATAACTTTTTTCACCTTTTACTTTTAAATGTGTGTCCATTTTTGTTTTTGGTTTGTCACTTACCTTTTTTGTTTTACTTAATACATATTTAGATCGATGAATTATACGCTTTTTCGATTGCGTTTTTTTATTCTTTTTTGTTTTGGTTGATATACGTTTCCAGCGATAGATTCCACGTGTATCAGGTTGTGATTTATATAATTGTCCATCATTCCCTTTTTTTTGTTTTTCTTTACATTCCTGTGCAGGATAAGGAGGTGAATCCCTTGTTTTATATTTCTTTGTATTCTGAATTTTACAAAGCATTTATCTATTTATAATAAATTAAATATATTATAAATAGAATAATATCTCAAAATATATTATATGATTTATCAACCAATATAATTTAGTAAGGTATTTTTTTTGTTAATTGGTATTCTTAAATTAGTTTGTTAATTTATAGGCATAAAAGGCACTCATACCACCTAATAATTGTGCAAATATATAAATAAATAGATCTGCCGGTTGCATACTTCCTTGTAAATACATAGCAATACTTACAGCAGGATTAACATGACCACCGCTGATAGCAGCAATAATAAAAATAGTAAGAGCAAGTGCTCCACCAATAATTAAAGCATTACCACCACTCGAAAGAATAACTAAAATAAAAAAGAAAGTACCTAAATATTCAGCTAAATAGGAGCTTGTTGTAATTTTCATTTTCTATTAATTTAGAAGATTAAAATTAGTGTGTTAACAAGGATATAATCTTTATATTTTATTTAGATGTAGAAGAATTGTTACAGATAAGTTTTTGACTTGTAATAAGTCGAGAACCAATACACATTGTTTCAAGTTCTTGTAGTAAGAGTTTGGTTGCATAGGGAATATGAATATGACTAAAGTTAGTCGTATTATTGCAACCACGACAAGACCAAATACTTTGTTGTGGATTAGCAATAGCAAGTAAACCACAATCTTTACAAGAATAACAAGAGAATTGATCTGAGCATTCCATTAAGCGCTCTTTAGTAAATTCAGCCATACCGTGAGCAACAACGCAATCTCTTTCCATTTCCGTTTATACCTTACTCCGTTAAGCATTTATTCTTAACATCATTGTTATTCATACCTCGTATACTCAATATTAATATGGAAATTGAGTACACTTAGTATAAACACCCTCGCGGGTGGGACTGGACTATATTTTAAGCAATAATGCCGTACACCTCGGCATTCTGCCCACTACCATTTAGTCTCTGCACCTTATCCGTACTCTATTTTCACCATTAGAGTGTAGGATCTTGGCTCAGGATTGTCTCTATTCTATCATTATACCTATACCTACTAGTTTTCCCAGTAGCCATATCCGCTTTTCATTGGATACTTAGGAGATAGAAGTCAAACGAGAGTTTCCCTGAATTTGATAGTGTTGCCCCTCCATATGGGACTAGCACGATTTTTACATCGCACTTTGGCAATTAGTTTACCAAAACGGAGACCACCTTCTCGTGCTCTGCCTTCAGCAGGTTGACGAGTTAACATTACAAGAGGACCTGACGCACGACTATGCATTTTATCAGCAGAACAGTGACGTAAACGTTGATAATAACAAGGTCCAATAAAGATTGATGTTTCCATCATACGGCCAGTATAGCCATTATACATAATTTCATTTCCATAAGGTTCCATACCATATTGATCACGTAACAGATCCGCAAGATTATCAACTGTTGTTTCTCCGAAGGGTGATCCGTCGCCGAGAGATCCCGCCATACAACCAATTTTACTCAGTAATGTTTCCATTAATTGAGCAATAGTCATACGTGAAGGAATGCAATGTGGATTAATAATAATATCAGGAACGATACCAGAAGCAGTTTGGGGCATATCTTCAGGATTGATAATCATACCCATTGTACCTTTTTGTCCATGACGTGAAGAGAATTTATCACCAATCTCTGGAATACGATCTTGTCGCATACGAATTTTAACAAATGAATAACCTTCACCATTACGATTTTTATAAATTTTATCAACATAACCGCTTTCATTATTTCTCGGCATTTTGCTTACATCTCTTGATTTTTTAGCACCAGCAGGTAAGACGGCGCCAGTAGGAACACGAAGAGGAACAACTTTACCAATTAGAATATCATCAGGAGTAACATAGGTATCTTTTGGAACAATTCCATCATCGCCTACTTTTCCATAGTGAGCATTTTTCATATGTTTTGTTTCTGTGGAATTTGGGCGACAAAATTTCTCTTCTTCACCAGAGGATTGATTTTTTCTTTCTTCATCTTTGTAGGTACGATAAAAGACAGAACGAAATCGTCCACGATCAAGTGCTGCACGATTAAACATATTAGAGTCTTCTTGATTATAACCAGTATATGTCATAATTGCAACAATAACATTTTGACCAGCAGGTAGTTTTTCAGCACCAAAGAGGCGACTCATATAAGAGGATACCATTGGTTTTTCAGGATAACATAGAATATGGCTCATTGCATCAAATCGTTCTCTGAAATTAAGTGAATAAATGGCCATTGCTTGTTTACCCATTGAAGATTGATAGGCATTGCGTGGAGATTGATTATGGTCTGGAAATGGAATATAAGAGGCGGTTGTTCCGAAAATAACGGAAGGATGAATTTCACAATGGCTATAAGAAGGATCATTTAGACAAGAGTCATAATCCATTGCAATATAAGCTCCTTCTGTTTCACCTGCATCGATATATTCAAATAGACGATGATTATTTGGAGTTTCCCACATAAGTAGTTTATTCCAATCATTAATTTCAAGAATTTGGAGTTTTAAGAGTCCTGATTTATCAGAGGCAATTTCGCGAATAGCGGGTGCATAATAAACAGGACGAACAACACGTCCCGCTTCCGTTGTAATCCATAATTCTTTGCAGTAATTTTTCCAAATAATTCCAGTATAGATATGAAGTCTTCCAGATCGTTTTGCTCTACGAAGTTGATTAACAACCTCCGTTGTATCTTGATCAAGAAGAATACCAATCCAAGAACCATTTAGAAATACTCTTGTACTATGATGCAGTTGTTTGATAGTAGAATCACGAAGAGAGACGAGTTTATCAAGTCCTTGTAGAAAGGCATAAATAGTAATAGGACTACTAAAGATGGAAATACACGTGGTAATGGCCATATTTTTAATAACACCTACACCGTGACCTTCAGGTGTTTCACACGGGCAAACATAAGCCCATTGTGTATTATGTTGTTTACGAGGAGCAATAAGTTTACCTGTTTTTTCGATAGGTGTAGAAATACGACGAAGATGTGAAATAGAAGCGCTATAATTAAGACGATTTAATACTTGCGATACACCAATTTTATTGGGACCACCAATTTTACCACTTCCAAAGTTACCTGTAGCAAGAGATGATTTAAGACAGACATCCATAATGGTTGATTTAATGATTTTATTAATATTATTAATATTAACAATTTCAGACCAATTTCCAGTGGCTTTCCAGGATCCTCCGTGAATTTCTTTGGAGAGTGCTGCTTTCATATCTTTTACCATACGATTATTATAGGTTTTGCGAAAGAGATCTGCAAGGAGGAATCCAGGAATGTCGACACGTTTATTGGGATAGGCATCGCGATCATCAGTAGACATTCGTTTACTGGATGTCCATAGAACCTTACGAGCCATATGAGCAAGAAAACAAGCCTTTTCATAGTTCATATCACGCCCACCAATATGTGGAAAGAGTTCCTCTGCAATAATATCTTCGACATTACTTTGTTTTTGTGATTTAACAGACCAGGTATTAGTATGTTCTGCTAACCAAATGAGTGCTTGATCTTTGGTACAGATAGAGCTTGCTTCAAGAATAGATTCAACAATAATTGGATCATAGGATGGTTCTTCATCTTGTCCAAGAATAAGTTCATAAATATCTTTATCAGGAAGGATACCTAATGCGCGAAAGAGGATAATAATAGGGATTTCTGTTTTAATACGAGGAACTGTTGCACGAAGCATAGTAATTAATTGATTTTTTGGATGATAGACAATTTTAACAGTATTTGATTTAGGAACTTGGTCATTATCAGGCCCGATACATTTAATTTCGACAACTTCCATTTCTTTCGCACTACCACGTCCATTACGAAATACAAATGGGCGATTTTCAGACATTCGTTCCATTGAGATCATAGCACGTTCACCGCCTTGAATAATAAAGTATCCACCAAGATCTTCAGCACATTCACCTAATTTAGATGGATGAATATGTGTTTGATCATTTAGAAGACAATATTTGGATCCAACCATAATAGGGATTTTTCCAAGATGAACATTGGGGAAAATTCTTACATTGGATTCACGAATACTGTTACGAGTATGATCAATGAAGGTAGTGGTTACTTTAACATCGATATTAAGTGGTGCTGCATAGGTTAAATTACGCAAACGAGCATCATTGGGCATCATAGGATGTATAGCACCATTATTTTCAAAGATAGTTGGTTTACGAATAGAGATTTTTTCAAATTCGAGAGTGACTTCGTATTCGTGTTGAATTTTTTTACTAATTACGGATGGATGATCAGAGGAAGCGCCCATAAGTGCATTGGCTGCAGTAGTAGAGAGTCCAGTAGCAGTAGCAAGAGCAGATCTTGGTCCAGCTAATGGAATTTCCGGTGATCCATAGGAAGTAATGGGGTTGGCCATATGAATAATTTCAGGGATATCTACTTCAATGAATTGATTAAAGGATTCAATCTGATGACTAATAAGCTGTTTATCATCAGATTGAGAAATAAATGTATGAATAATATGACGATAATCTGGAATTCGTTCTTGGATAGAAGTCATTGTTCAATAAGAATAAATCAAATGGCGTTAATTTAATTTATATCCAAATTATCAATCAATTTTTTGACTGACTTTTTATATATACCACACCAAATGTTTAAGTTCATTCTTATATAAAGTATATAATGAAAAAGTGAATAAAAAATAAAATAATAGATATAAATAAGATGAGTGATCAAGTAAAAAACGTAATTCTTACAGGAGCAGCTGCACAAGATATGGCGGGGGGTGTTAAAAAAGAAAAGAAATCACGTTCTAAAAAGGCACAACAAGGCGGTACTACAATTATTAAAGATGTATCTACAAATGGACAAGCTGTACAGGGTGTCAGTTCAACACAACCATATGTCTCTAATGCTGGATCTCCTGATTCAAATACATGGTTACGCTATCCACCACAACTATCACCTCCTCCCATTAAACCATTAATAAATCCCACTAATTCCCTTACTACACAATATAATATACCGTCACACACTGGCGGCACTATAAAACATATCAAAGTTGAACTTAAAAAGAAAATACACACCAAAAAAGTACATTTACAACCTAAAAAAGTCGAAGCGCCAAAATCTACAACCCATAAGAAGAATCATACTAAAAAGTCTAGAAAAGTTACACTTGGTATACGTAATCTTCATAAGCGAATGACTCGTGCTAAGAAGATGACAAGAAAAGCAAAGGATATGCCAATTGATAAATTAAAAGAACAATTAATTCAAAAGAAATTAATTAAATCGACTAGTAAGGCGCCAGAATCCGTTTTAAGACAAATTGCAGCAGATGCTCAAATTGTTGCAGGCAAAGCACTTTAATAATCAAATCATTTAAAGATACAATATACATCATAATCAGTAAGAATGTTTTCACGATTTTGGACATCTATTTCATTACTTACTTTAACAGTAGGAACATCTTCTTATCTTTTTTGGAGATATTATCAAGATACAAAAAAAGATAAACGATTACAATTTATTAAAACAAATACGTTTACAATTGATCGTGTAGTAGATCCTGATTGTAATGGCCAAGTATTATCGATTGGTATAAATGGATTGAAAAATTCAAATTATCAAGGAATTCGTCTTGGTGAAGAGGGTGAAATTAAAAAATTATTACATTTTTCTAAAAAGGATGATAAATTAGAATATGAATTTGAAGATAATGTAAAATTATCTGTATATAAAACGGAGAAAAAGGGACTAATGTATTCATTAGAAACTCCTAATAAACCTATTGAAATTAAGGATATCGATAATAAAGTACAAGAATCTTGGAAAACTATTTCAATGACAAGTGACGAATTAGACGAACTATTACAATTAAAATAATCTAAATATGGATTATATTAAAAGGAAAGAATGAATGAGTTAGAGAGGGATAATAAATATATAAAAAGATGGATTGAATCCAATCAACCTTTTTTTATTGGTCGTATTGCAGGCGTTGAATTACAAGTTTGTCATACTCTTTATAAAAATGATTTAACATCATTACAATTTCAATTAGAAGAATTAGAAAATAATGCAGGAATTAAAATAACAAGCAATGAATCATTAAAAGAATATGTAGATAAATTAACAGACTCGTATGATCATTGTAGTTGTATAGGGGAATGGGAAAAATCAGGAAAGGTATTTGCGATTACAGGAAGTAGTCAAGAATGGATAAGAAAAAGAACACCTCATATTCAGAAAATAAATGCAATGAGTCTTGAACCATATTATGTGGAAGATTCTATTTCTTGGATATCCTCTTTACAAAATAAAAAAATACTTATTATACATCCCTTTATCCATACATTTCAAAAACAGTTACAAAAAATAAAATTAAATGAAATTTTTCCAAATCATACTTGGTTTAAGGATTGTACATTTCAATTTATTAGGCCTCCATTAACATTAGCAGGTAATCACGAAAATAAGGATTGGAGGGAGCATTATAATGAATTGGTAGAGAAAGTAAGAAGGGTGGAGGATTTTGATATAGCATTGGTTGCAGCAGGAGGATATGGTATGTTAATTTCAGATATGATTTATAAAGAATTAAATAAATCAGTAATTTATATTGGAGGTGCTTTACAGTTATTTTTTGGAGTGATTGGAAAGAGATGGTTTACAAATAAGGAAATAATGAAATTTGTAAATGATGAATGGATTCGTCCCCTAAAAGAAGATAAACCAGATCATTTTGTAAGAGTTGAAAAAGGTTGTTATTGGTAATTTAAATATTATGAATATATTTATAATAAAGATAATGGAAGAGATAAATGATGAGAATATGAAAGAGATGTTATACTATGGAGAGCGTAAATATCATTCAGGAAGATATGATGGTTACACAAATGGATATAATGATGGATATCAAAAAGGAAAAGACGAAGGGGACAGAAATGGATACGAACGAGGGATATTAGTAGGATTAGTATTAGGTGTATTAAGTACATTTACATTTAATATTGCGTCATTATATATCCATAAAATAAAATAAAAAGTGATTTAAAGTTTTATCACGATAAAATATAGAGAATTTATAATAATGTACGAGGAATATATTAAACTATACAACGAATACACTCAAAAATATGGTCCAAAGACAGCCATATTCTTGATGGTAGGATCATTTTATGAATTATATGATATTCAAAATACAGAAACAGGAGAGACAAAATGTAATGTACGTGAAATCGTAGATTACCTTGGTATTCAATTATCTACTAAAAAGGGGGATTTTGCTGCAAATGAAGATGGATTATTTGCAGGATTTCCAGATTATGTTATGCATAAATGGGCTGGACGACTCACTTCTTCTGGTTGGACAGTTATTATTGTTGATCAAATTAAAGATCTTCGTGGTAAAGTGAAAGAACGCAAAGTATCTCGTATCCTTTCTCCAAGTACACATATTGAAAATACTACTTCTAATGATACCCCTTATGTATTATCTCTCTTTTTCCAACAACAGAATTCAGAAACTCCATTATTTGGAGCGGGTGTACTTGATCTTACTACAGGTACAACTATCACTTATTCAGGTTCTACAAATGGACGACCTGATATTTGGACTGCAGACGATCTTGTACAAATGTTAAGTGTCTTTCAACCAAAAGAATTGCTTGTTTATTGGAAGTCTCCTTATTCATTACCAGATGTATCATTCTTTCGTCGTATCTTTGGTATTTCTTCATCGATTCCAATTCATTTACGTCCAGTTGAAACTCTGGGATCATTCTCAATTGAATTATCTCGCTCAGAATATTTACAAAAAATATATTTAATTCGTTCTGTACTTCCTCCAAAAATATATTTAGGATTACGATCAGAACAAGAAGAATTAGCACTTCTGTATCTCTTACAATTTGTAGAAGAACATTATCCAAGTATGCTCAAATCCTTTCATCGTAATGAACCCTGGATCCCACAATCTCGTCTCATTTGTGGTAATCACGCTCTTACACAATTACAAATGACAGGATTAAATCCTAATGAAACAGTGGTTGGTTTATTTGATAAATGTATTACACCAATGGGAAAACGAGGTATTCGGGATCGTCTTCTTAGTCCTTATTCGGATTCTCATCAAATAGAAGCTCGTTTAAGTGAAGTCCAAGAATATACTCAATGGCCTGAACAACAAATTAAACAATTAGAAAGACAATTACGTTTTATGTTTGATTTACCACGGCTTCATCGTAAAGTATTATGTGGTCTTGTTACACCACAAGAAATTGCGGGATTATTTCAAACCTATTCTGCAATATATATGATTATGACACATATTACACCAAATACATCTCTTATGGAGCCATTTACTCAAGATCAATGGAAAGAATATATGATTATTTTCGAGACTCACTTTTCAGAGGATAAAGCACAACGATCTTCAAATGATCTAACCCCTTTTCATTCTCAAACATATCCTGATATTGGACAAAAAGAAAGGGAAATCGAAGAAGTATTAAATAGATTTCAGGTATTACGTTTAGAAATTGCAGAAAAGGGTTGTGTTTCAGAAGATGCAATTCGGTTAGAATCTCGTGAAAAGGAACCATATGGTTTAAAAGGTTCTACAATTACTCTTCAACAACTAAAAAAGAATCATTCACAACTTCCAGATGGTATTAAATTATCTGAATTAAAATCAGGTGGATGGATTGATTGTACTAAATTACAACAATTAAATACGAAATTACAAAAATTAAGGGAGTCTCTAGAGCATCTGGTAAGGGAACATTTAATTGAAGCGTGTCAAGCGATTTCAAATGCGGGACAGACAATTTGGAATATGATGGAATATTGGATTTGTCATATTGATTGTACACAATGTATTGGACGTGTCTCGAAAGAGAGAGGATTTATTTGTCCAATTATTGAATCTATCGATGAAAAGGGATCATCTTTCGAAATTGAACAAATTCGTCATCCATTGGTTGAATCTGCTGCATCACGTATTTCATATGTGAAACATAATATTTCATTGGGAGGAAGTAATTCAAAAGGATGGTTAGTATATGGTATGAATGCAAGTGGAAAATCAACATTAATGAAAGCAACTGGATTATGTATTTTATTAGCTCAAGCGGGTTGTTTTGTTCCTGCAAAATCAATGAAACTCAAACCATTTCAAGCGATTTATACACGAATTTTAAATCAAGATAATTTATTTGCAGGATTATCTTCATTTGCAGTGGAAATGTCTGAATTACGTGATATTTTAAGAAATGCAAATCCATATACACTTGTATTAGGTGATGAATTATGTGCGGGTACAGAATCAATTTCTGCTCAGGCACTTGTAGCAAGTGGAATTCAATGGTTATCATCAAAAAATGCTAAATTTATCTTTGCGACACATTTACATGATTTAGCGGAATGGTTGGATACAAAAAAGGAGGGTGTAGAGGTGTGGCATTTACATGTAGAATATGATGCTTTCACTAAAAAATTAATTTATGATCGTTCTCTTCGTTCAGGAAATGGATCAACACTATATGGATTAGAAGTTGCACGCGCAATGGATTTACCCTTTGAATTTATTGAACAAGCACTACAAAATCGTCATCGTATTATTGGATCAAAACGTCAAGAAGAAGTATTAAATTCTTCTTGGAATAAGGAGGTTATTAGAAAGGAGTGTGAAATTTGTAAGAAACAGATTTGTTCGGATTTAGAGGTGCATCATATAGTACCACGTTCTTCTGCAAAGGATAATATTTTAGAGGATGGATCTCATATGAATGATAAACGCAATTTAATTGTTATTTGTCAAAAATGTCATGATGAAATTCATTCAGGATTATTGGAAATTGGTCCTTTACAAATGACATCAAATGGACCTGAAAGAAAAATAGTAGAATACAAAGAAGAAAAAGCACTTATAGAAGAAAAGAAGATAAAAAGAGTAAAATGGTCTGAAGAAGAAATGAAAACAATCACGGATACATTACGAACCTATTCGTCATTGTCTTTGAAATCAATTAAAGCTCACTTAAGTTCAAAACATTCAATTGAAATAAGTGAAGGAATTTTAGGTAAATTAAGGAGGGAATTATAAAATTTAACGACGGAAGCCTCCACCTTGTACGGTGCCTGAGCCAGCGGAGCGTTGTTGAGCATCAAGTTGATTACTGGATACAAGAAGCATTAGATCTCTTGTAAATTCGGCTTGTGCCGCTTGAGCTTGAGATTGATCTTCATTTGTAGAAAGAAGTTTCATAAGATGTTTACGATAAACTAGATTTTCTTCGGTAAGTTGTTCTACTTGTTTCCGGAGAGCATCTACTTCACGACGAACGGCAACAATTTCCTGACGAACTGGGTTACCCGTTTGGTAATTTAGACCACCACTGTATAGAACTGATGTCATTTTCTGATTTCCGAATATGTTTTAAAAAGAAATGTTATAACGCACTATACCATTTATATAAATTTTTATTTTTATTATAAAATAAAAATTGATTTATAAAAAAGATATAAATTGGATATTAAAAGCTTTTAGCAGAAGGTTTAGAAGAAAAGATGATTATTCCAATCCGTTGTATGAATTGTGGAAATGTGTTAGCGGATAAGTGGTTATTTTATCAAGAGAAGGTGAAAGAACTTCGCAATGGATCAAAGGCGAATGTTATTTATATGGATGGTAAGTCAGTTCCGGATACACCTGAATTTCAAGTATTAAATGCATTAGGTCTTAAACGTTATTGTTGTCGAAAACACATGTTGACACATGTCGATTTAATTGATAAAATTTAAGTTATTTATAATTCATACAAATAAATTAAAAGGTAAAATCAAAAAACAATATAGAGAATGGAATTCTTTATACCTGGTTTATGTTTATTTTTAGTTTCTATTGCAATTACATTTATAATTGCACCGAAAGCAACCCCACTAATGGCTGCAATATTATCTATTATTTTTTTAACATATGGAGTGTATCAACATTATAAATTATTTGCATATGAATATCGTCTAAGTACGTGGCAGGAGGGATTAAAAATTTATGCTCCGGCTATAATGATTTTAGCTATTATTTTATATATTATTTATGGAATTCTTGCATTTTTTACAGGAGGAGTAGTACCCGTTCCATCTATTCCCAATGTAAATTTACCCTCAGTGAATGATGTTACTTCACAAATTACAAATTCAATTAATAATGTTACAGAATCTATTTCAAATACTGCAAATAATATGGTATCATTAAATAATAGCAATAAAGGAAATAATGTAGTAAATAGTATTGCAAATAGTTTGGGATTAAATAATAAAAATAAAAAGAATAATAATTTATCAAGAAGTTTCCTAGAAACAGTATAGTAACAATTAGTAGAAATGGTTCGTAAAACAAGAAAACATCAATCTACAAAGAGTAAAAAGTTTAATGGAGTTCAAACAATTCCTGAATTACGGCGTTCATTTGAACATATGGAGAATTTTGTTAATGAAAAAATAAAAGCCCATTTACCAAAAGATCAACTTATTAAGGACTTGCGAAAAGAATGGTTTTTTGTATTTGTCAAACAATTAAATAAGAAATCTGCAGAGGCATTTGTTGAACAGAGATTAAATCAATGTAAATCGGCTAGACATCGTACTCTTCGTAAGAAAGGTGGTGCAACTGCATTAGAAGGAGCACCCGTGAATTATTCATTACGACCAGGAATGTATTTGGCTCCAGAAAGTATTCCTTCAAATGGGTCTTCTATTACAAGTTTTTCAGACGGACATTATCCATTATCAGGTGGTGAACCATCTATTTATGGAAGTTTAGTAAAATATGTGGATAAAGGTTTTTGGAATGCTGAACCAGGACAATCATATGATCCAGTAGGTGGTCAATCAAAATGGCCAGTTGTCCCAGCAGATATGGGTTCAAATAAAGTTTCTATGAAAGGAGGAAATAGAAAAACATTACGAAAAAAAGGCGGTTCAGTAACAGGTTCCTTTCTTTCACAAGCATTTAAACATCCAATTTCATCATCATCTCCACCAAGTTTTGCACAGGATATGCAAGATATGAGTTATGGAAAACAGGTAGGATCATCACCCGATCAAGTTCAAAGTCAACCTAATTATCTACTTGGAAACAATTACCCAAAAGTAATTAACTTTCGTACATAAATACATTATTAACATATATATTACTATTACCTAATAAATAGTAATATAGATAATAAAATAAAGTAAAGTAAAAGTGTAAAAAACATAATATAAGAGTCTTTTATTCTAATAGGAATTAGATGGCGCTAACAGGTGATCAGGCGAGGGAGTTGTCAAGGAGTTTAATTGATAAATATTTTACAACGATATCATATCCTTATACGAGACATCATATAGATTCGTATGATCAGTTTTTACAAGAGGATTTACCAAGTATTATTCGTTCTAAGAATCCAATTTTAATATTGAAGGATTTATTGGATGAGAAGACAAGTACGTATAAGTATCGTGTAGAAATATTTATAGGAGGTGAGAATGGAACCGCTGTAGAAATAGGTACTCCGACAATACATTTTCAAGAAAAGAATGATATTCGTGTTTTATATCCAAATGAAGCACGATTAAGAAATTTGACATATGCATCTAATGTATATGCTGATATTGTTGTAAAGATTACTTATACAAATGAACTAAGAGAAATACAGGACATTTCTCCTCCTATGGATACATTTAAGAAGTGGCCATTATTTAAAATTCCGATTATGCTTCATAGTCGTTATTGTATTCTTCATAATAAACCCAACGTATTTTTAAGAGAAGCGGGTGAATGTCCATATGATAATGGTGGTTATTTTATAGTAGATGGATCTGAAAAGGTATTAATTACAAGGCAAGAGCAGGCATTTAATACATTATATATTACACCTCAAAATGATCCAAAAGTAGAGGTATATGCATCAATAGAATGTTTATCGGCAAAGACGAGACAGGTAAAGAGAATTGCTTTTGCATTGATGAGATATGTGGAGAAAGATGAGGATAAAAAGGGTATGTATACAAGTCATTCAACAATTCGTGTATCATTACCATTTATAAGAAAACCAATCCCATTATTTGTATTATTTCGTGCATTAGGATTTCAATCGGATGAGGAGATTTTAAAGATAATATTTCCAGATTTTGAGAGTTCTGAAGCGAAAGTATTATTGCCTAAACTCCAACCTTCTATTTTAGATTCATTTCCTTATCTAAATACCTATACTGCAATTCAATATATTAAAACACTAACAAAGGGTTTTAGTGAAGCACATGTATTGGATATTATAAAGAATCAATTATTTATTCATATGCCGAATGATACAACATCACAGGCATTATTTTTAGGAGATTGTATACGAAAAATATTACGTGTAAGTGAAGGATATGATGATAAAACAGATCGTGATGATACTCGTAACCAACGATGTCTAACAAGTGGTTTTCTTGTTCAGGAATTATTTAATAATTCATATAAATTATGGATTAAAGCATTTACATTAATAATTGATAAGGAATATAACTATAATAGAGGTACATTATATAAAGATAAGAATTTTGCGAATATATTTACAATTGAAAATGGACATAAAATCTTTGCCGCAAATCTTCTACAAGATATGATAATGAAAGGATTTAAAGGAAAATGGGGAACGGGATTGGGTGAAGAGAAGACGGGTGTTTTGCAGGCACTTTCCCGTTTATCCTATACTGACTTTATGTCTCATTGCCGTCGTGTTATTCTTAATTTTGATACTAGTATGAAATTAACTGGACCACGTAAATTACATACCTCACAATATGGCTACTATTGCACTTCTGAAACACCTACTGGTTCATCCATTGGTATTACTAAAAATTTAAGTATCTTCACTTCTATCTCTACTTCTTCTAAAACAACTGAATTTTTTAATTGGCTTCGTACAAAAGGACGTGTATACAAAGCAGAGGATATTACTCTACAACAGCGTATTACTTTTGTACCCGTTTATATTAATGGCGGTATGTTCGGTTATACTAAAAATCCAACATTATTAACAATCGTTCTTAAATTATTTAAACGGTCAGGCTGTCTTCCTTATTCTGTTAGTATTTCATTTTCTATTCGTGATCGCAAAGTATATATTTATATGGATGCAGGTAGACCATTACGACCCCTTATCTGGTTAGATGAAGGTCAAGTTCCCATTGAAAAATTACAACAATTTACAAATTGGAGAGATTTAGTCTTAGGCCGTCTTGAATCTAGAAGAGGAATTAATTTAGATAATACAGATTTTATTGATCCACTCGAAGAAAAAAATTCTAAATTAGAAGAATACCCTCCACAATTACAAAGATATACTGGCGCGATTGAATATATTGATCCTTATGAACAAAATGAAGCATTTATTTCTAATAATCCAGCATATATTACTACAGAAACAACACATATGGAAGTTCATCCCTCTACCATTATGAGTATGATGACAACACTGATTCCATTTTCTCCACATAATCAATCTCCACGTAATCAACTCTCCTGCTCACAATCCAAACAAGGTGTCTCCATTTATGCAACCAACTGGCGAAATCGCTTCGATAATACTGCACACGTACTCTGTTATGGAGAAATGCCCCTTACACGAACGATTTATAATAATTATTTAGGCGAAGGTAAAATGGCTTATGGTATGAATTGTATTCTAGCCATTGCCTGCTGGTCAGGATATAATCAAGAAGATGGTATTGTAATGAATTATGACGCCGTTCAACGTGGTATGTTTCGTTCAATGGCCTTTCGTTCTTATGAGGCATTTGAAGAAGATGATGAAAAAGCAAATATACAAACACGTATTGGTAATCCATCCAAAATTGCAGCCTGGAGAGATTTACGACCAGGTCTCGATTATTCTAAATTAGACGATCGTGGTATTGTACGCGAAGGCGAATATGTCGATGAAAATACAGTCATTGTTGGCCTATATATGGCCAGTTTAACAGGAGGTGGTATAAGTGATGTCTCAAAAACTCCACAAGTTTGGACAAGAGGACGTGTTGAAAAAGTTGCTGTTATGGTTAATAACAAAGGATTACGCCTTGTTAAAATTCGAGTCGTTCAAGATCGTGTACCTGAATTAGGTGATAAATTTTGTTTAACCGATGATCACGATGTATTAACGGATAATGGATGGAAATCAATTAAGAATATTACATTAGATGATAAAGTATGCACATTAAATGATAAACACGAAATAGAATATTCAAATCCATCCCAATTATATGAATTTAATTGTGAAAATGAAGATTTATATCATATTAAATCACAGCAAATTGATTTGCTGACTACACAAAATCATAAGATGTATGTAAAAACACGAAATTCTAAATTATTTTCATTACGTGAGGCAAAGAATATTCAAGGAAAGAGAGTTCAATACAAAAAGGATGGATTAAATATGAATTCCGATTATCAATTTATACTTGATGTAGAAAATCATCATTCATCTAACAATATTAAATTAGATATGAATTTATTTCTAGAATGGATTGGATATTGGATTTCAGATGGATGGGTAACTGAAAGTAAAAACTCTGAATATAGAATTGAAGTATGTCTATGTATCCAAAAAGATAGAGATCGTTTTATAGAATTATCAAATGGATTAGGATATAATGTATATTCAAGTAGTGATCATACTAAATTATTTATCTCAAATAAACAACTTGCATCATATTTATTTTCTTACAGCAATGGTGCATTAAATAAACAATTACCTGATTGGGTATGGAAACTAAGCGAACGTCAAGTACGAATACTAATTAAAGGGTTACTTGCTGGGGATGGAACAGTGATGAAGAATGGTGTAGAACGTTTTTTTACTTCATCTTTAACAATGGCTGATCAATTTCAAAGATTATGTTTACACGCAGGATGGTCCGCTAATAAGAAAAAGATTTATGATGCAGGAACAAAATTTGTAATTAAAGGAAAACATACACAGGCAAATGCAGATTATTGGGCATTAACTATTAATAAACATAAAAATACACCAATAGTTAATCACGGACATACAAAAGAACAACATATTCAAACAGAAGGATTAATCCCATTTACAGGTAAGGTATATTGTATTCAAGTACCATCTCATATATTTTATGTTAGAAGAAATGGTAAACCAGTATGGACTGGTAATTCAAATCGTCACGGTCAAAAGGGTACAATTGGTGCATTATTACGAGGACACGATATGCCTAGAACCCTATCTGGAATTGTACCTGATATGATTATGAATCCACACGCCATTCCTTCTCGTATGACTATTGCACAAAATTTAGAACAATTACTTGGTAAAACAGCTGCATTATCAGGTACGATTGGAGATGGTACTGCATTTATGAATGATGGGTCACCTCAAGAGGCAATTGGTGGTATTTTAGAAGAATTAGGTTTTGAAAAATATGGTAATGAGTTATTATATAATGGCGCAACAGGGGAGCTGTTACAAGGATCTATTTTTATTGGACCAGTATATGGAATGCGTTTAAAACATATGGTAGAAGATAAATGGAATGCAAGAGGAAAAGGTCGTAAAGAAGTTCGTACCCATCAGCCAACAGGAGGTCGTGGAGCACAAGGTGGTCTTAAAATCGGTGAAATGGATCGTGATGCAATTATTGCACACGCAGGTATGTCATTTGTTAAAGAATCGTATATGGAACGCTCTGATGGTACTACTATGCCCATCTGTGTCTCATGTGGTACAATTCCCATTTATAATCCACGTCTAAAATTAGCCATTTGCCCAATGTGCGATGGCCCCGTTAAATTTATTGGCGATACTGTAAATACCTTAGAAATTCTACCACCACTCGGTCGCCCTAAATCACGAATCGTTGAAGTAGAAATACCATATTCCACAAAATTACTCTTACAAGAACAAGAAACCTTTCTAAATTTATGTACTCGTTTTATTACTACAAGTGGAATTCAAAAATTAACACCATTAGAATATTCAGGTAAATCAAGTGAAATGATTAAGGAATTAGCGCCAATGATTTATCCTGAGGTAGTAGCACCTGCATATATTGAACCAGTGGAGGAAGCAACCATATCTATTAATGAATTACGCAGTATGGGCGTTGCTTTAGAAAAATCAGGATCATTAGATGTTATTCAAGAAGAAAATCTTGAAGAAAGTAATGAAAATGAATCTGAAAATCAAATTATTAATGTACCAGTAGTACTACCAGAAAATCAACCTAATCAATTGGGAGGATTACAATTAATGGGAGGTGTAGTTAATACACTACCACTACTCATCTCACCAACTACACAAGGCGGATTTCAAACACAAAACGGATTTCAAACACAAAACGGATTTCAAAATCATCTCTACCAACAAGTACAACCATCAAATCAATCATCAGGCGATCAAGTACAATTAGGAGGATTTGATCAAGTACAACTGGGAGGATTTGGGCAGGTACAAATGGGAGGGTTACAAATACCAGGTGGCAATTCTGTTACATTATCAGTGGAGAAGGATAAAGTGGAAGGTCCAATTGTTCCAGGAGGTGGTCCGATGTTAGCAGTGGATACGAGTATGGGTGCATTTGAGAGAGATGGTATTGGATTTGGAGGAATGAATATGGGTAGAATTCCAAGAAGAAATCCATTTCGTTCAATGGGTGTAAATAATAATGGTATGATGGGAGGATCACTTTCTGATAATGATTCGAATGACGGGAGAATAAGTCAAGGAGTATCAAATGTTGCGATAAAAGTTAATAAAATGGAATAATTTGAATAGTTGAAATAGGTAATATTAGAGTCCGGTAAAATAGTAAGATTCCGATTACTATATTAATCTATTTTATAAAATTGATTTCAAAAAATAGAAAATATAAAGAAGACAACCGATATTGATTCTAGTGCTTTTATAGAGATTCCAATATCAAACAATGAGTGATAATTTTGTATTCATTGATAACACCTATCGCAGTCGTATTACATTATTGGATATTTTGGAGGAACGTGGTTATATTGTAGAAAAATTTCGTAAATTTTCGCCAGGGGAAGCAATTGCGGCAACAGGATCATTTGGAAGTTTAAGTTTTCAAGTTTCTAAAAAAGAGGATGAAAAGAAAATATGTCAAGTACGATATGCAAATTATAGTCGTCAAAAATTAGAATCACTCTTTACTGAAATTGTAACGGATGAAGACTCAGAAAATACAGAAGTTGTTGTAATGACATCTGGTCCTGTAAGTGATGCTCATCATACAATCGCATTAAAAGAATATATGAAACTAAAAGAAACACCTAATGAAAATGGTGTAAGAGAACGTCGTAAATTGCGTGTAAGTTTCTTTAGTATTTATATGATTGTTGTAAATCCAATGAAACACGTACTTGTTCCAAAACACGAACTTTTACCAGAAGCGGAACATAAAGAACTATTAGAAAAAATGTATGTTACTTCAAAATCAAAATTACCAGAAATTAAATTTCATATTGATCCAATTGCTCGTTGTATTGGAGCCGTTCCTGGTGATATTGTTAAAATTACTCGTCCTAGTGCATCCGCAGGTGAAGCTACTATCTATCGTGTATGTGCCCCATAAATAAATATTTATTAATTAATAATAGTATTTCATTCATATATCAATTAAAATACAATATTATCTATTTTTAATTTATATATTACAAATAATATATAAAATAAAATTAATTTTAAAATAATATAAAGTAAAATGATAATACATAGAATAGATTAAATGGAAAAAGATACAGAAGTGAAATTGGATTCAGTAGTAAGTTCTATTATTTTAAAGTTTAGAGATCGTGCGGTAATAGGAAAAAGGAAATATGGTACTGATTTAGATCGTACTGATTTATCTGTATTAGATTGGATTCAACACGCTCAAGAAGAACATATGGATGCTATTTTATACTTGGAGAAACTAAAAAGGGAATTAACAAATAAAACATATAAGAATGATATAATTTTGGAGAAGATGGTGAATGATTTAGAGGTATCAATGAAAGATAAAATGAATGAATCGGATGAAGTAGTAAAGGAAGTAAAATCGGAGATTTATGAGATGAAAGTATTCAAGGAGGATACCTATGAGAAAGATTTATAAAATTAGAGAAGAAGTTGTTTATAATTTCCAATCATTGATTGTACATTATAATAACCAAGTTTATTTGCAATAACTGTAACAGCGCTAGCACGTATTCCTTTTTTACAGATAAATAAAATACGAGCATTTCTATCTGGTATTTTTTCTGGTAATTCAGTGACTAATGTTCCAATTGGAATATGAATAGTATGTGGAAGATGATGTTGTGTCCATTCCTTTTCGGTTCGAACATCCACTACATAATCATATAATCCCTTTTGATAATTATATCGCGCCTCTTCTACTGAAATTTCTATATTTGATTTCATTTTATAAATAAATAAACAAACAAAAATGATAAAAAGTAATATAATAGTAAAACAAACCTTTTTATATAGTATATTCATTATATTATATAAAAAGAAACTAAAAAAATAATAATAAAGTCCGGATAATGGTAATTATAGGAATGAAATAAAAGGAGGAGGAATTTACGATAGAAAGATAGGAGATAAATATGTCGTGGATGGAAAAAAGAGCACAATTTGACGAACGTAATAATCAATTAGCTCAAAAAAACACAATGGCGTTAATTACAAAATTAAAAAAGTCAATAAGTAATTATGTTGAAAAAACGGGGAATGAGCGTAATGTAGCATATCAAGCGCTAGTAGATCAGATAAAGGAGTTAAATGATATAAAAAATCAATATTTTAAATTAAATGAGGATATAATGTCATATTTGGAGAATGAGTCAAAAGATCCATCATTGTCTGATTTATTAAGGGATAATGGTGAGATTCAGAGACAAATTCAGAGATTAACTACGATTGGGGAGGAGATAAATATAGATGTGGAGAGTGCATTAGCAAGAGATGAATTACTCCGGTCTAGAAACTCAACTATTAATTCACATACACTTTATTTATTAGATCGTCCCATTCGTCGTGGTTCTATATCTTATTTATGGGTATTATCTATTCTATTTATTGGAGTTGGTGTCCTATTTTTTTATCAACTATCGCCATCTTTTTCTATGTCATCGTCATCATCCAATCAATCTATTTCTATACTAACACTTATTATTGATTTTTTTACTAATACAAAGGTATTAGGTTCATTATTAATTGCAGCATTAATTGTGATATTATTTTTATCGTTAAAAATTGGAGGTATATTTGGTAAGTAATAGAAAAAGAAATAAAAGAATAAAAGAATAAAAGAATAAAAATAGTAGAATGTCATCGGTTTGTCCACTACGTTCAGGTTTATGTACAAAGACATCAACTCCAGCGGGGTGTGATACAGAAATTAATGCAGTGTATTCAGGTAAATTACCTGGTATTTTACCAAGTACTCCAAATGGAGCATCCGATCGTGAAAGTAATAGTATGTTAAAAGATAGTGTAGTACAGAGCATAGTAGATTCATTAAATCGTTCAGGTGTTATTCCAAGAGCAGAAACATCCAATGCAGATCAATATCCAACGAAAGTAAAGGAATTAATAGAAAATATAAAA
>Ga0315284_10000535_pt1 | contig 51627 bp, 43 predicted proteins | sample YL17G09_16_MG_FD_203696 | JGI IMG/M metagenome (GOLD analysis project Ga0315284, IMG submission 203696) | Sediment microbial communities from Yellowstone Lake, YNP, Wyoming, USA - YL17G09_16 | ecosystem: Environmental > Aquatic > Freshwater > Lake > Sediment | place: USA: Wyoming | collected...
GTTGGTCGCCCGATGGAACCCTGCTGCGCTTTTCGCTACTTGACCCCAGAACCAACTCGGCCTCGCTCTGGGAGGTAGCGGCAGACGGCACCAACCTTCATCCCCTTCTTCCCGGATGGAGCAACCCACCCAACGAATGTTGTGGGAACTGGACGCCGGATGGGAAATACTTCGTCTTCCGGTCGCGCCGCACCGGGTTAGCCACCATCTGGGCAATCCGCGAAAAGGCAGGACTTCTTCGCAAGCCGAGCCGTGAGCCGATACAGTTGACCGCCGGACCGATCGACACCACTTATCCCGTACCCGCCACGGATGGCAAGAAGCTTTTCGTTTTAGGGAGCCAGCTTCGCGGCCAACTGTTGCGCTACGACGCGAAGTCGCGCAAGTTTTCGCCCTATCTCGGGGGAATTTCGGCGACGGAAGTGGACTTCTCGCGAGACGGCCAGTGGGTTGCGTACCTCGCCTACCCGGAAGGTAGCCTCTGGCGGAGCAAAGCGGATGGCAGCCGGCGAGTTCGGCTCACTTCACCGCCGATGCGCCCTTCCCTGCCCCGTTGGTCGCCCGACGGAAAACGGATCGTGTTCTACGCCCAAACACCCGGTCGGCCTCATAAGATCTACATAGTCTCCGCGGAGGGAGGCGCGCCTCAACAACTGATGCCGGGAGAACGCAACGAGCACGACCCTGGTTGGTCTCCGGATGGAAACTCGTTGGTCTTCGGGCGCTTGCCTTCGCTTGAGGGCGAGGCAAGTGGGGCTGTGGCCGTTCATCTGTTCGATCTGAGGACGCACCAGATTTCAACGCTCCCGGGCTCCGAAGGCTACTGGAGCGCCCGTTGGTCGCCCGACGGGCGCTACATTGCTGCGCTGGAGGGGAGGATAATCACGGGCCTAGTGCTCTTCGACTTCACCACAAACAAATGGGTCGAACTGCTTAAGGCTACCGTTGGGTATCCAAACTGGTCTCGGGACGGGAAGTGGATTTACAGTAACTTGATTTCCGAGAGTCCCGGGGCGGTCATTCGCGTCCAGATCAGCGACCACAAGGTCGAAAGGGTGGCAAGCATGAAAGATCTCGAGGGCACCCCGACGGGGTTCGCGGTGTGGTGGTCGGGTCTTGCCCCGGACGATTCCCCTCTAGTCCTGCGCGACACCAGCGCGCAGGAAATCTACGCCCTGGAGTGGGAAGCGCCTTAAGAGCAGGGAACAGGTTACAGGGGACAGGGGACAGGCTGAGGTGGAGACGCCCCGCTGGGGTGTCTTGTGAGAGGTTCCGCCGCAACATCTCTACACAGGTCGGCGGCGAGGACGCCGCCGCTACAGGTTGAAAAGCCGCAGTCCGTCGGTTGACGGGCTGCGCTGCAAGTGGTGGAAACGGCAGGCAAGAGGGGGAAGTCTAGTCGGTCTTGCTCCAGTCTTCGGGGGCACCACTTTCCTTGAAATCTTTTTCGAGGTCTTCCAGGGCTTTCTGCGCCTTAGCGGTTTGCGCGCGCTTGCTCTCCACTTCCGCGCTCTTAGCTTTCACCTGCGCATCGAGATCGCTCTTGGCGTCGGGAGAGAGTTCCCGGGCCTGCTGGATCTGTAGCAAGCTCAGTTCGTCTTCCGCCAGCCGCTGCAATTCCTCGGCGTCCGCGATTCGTTGCTTTGCCGCTTTGAAGCGGCCCTGCCAGTAGTCGCGGGTTTTCTGCTTATCTTCCGGCTTGGGCTCCTCGGCTGGCGGCGGAGCGCTAGCTTCCTCCGGCGAAGTGGCTGGCGGCTCCGTTGCTTGCTCCGTTGGCTGCTCGGCTGGCTGTTCGCCCGGCTGCTCGGCCGACTCCGAGGGCGATGTCGTGGTTTTGGGTTCCTCTGCCGGACGCGGGGGCAGGTCCTCGTCGGTGACGACCTTGACGGCCTTCTTGGTTTCTTTAGCGCGCTTCGCCCGCTCCTGGCGCGCCAAATCTCCCAGGCTTTGCGCGATGACCACAGAGCTAGCGAGCAAGATCAGAAGACCGACAACGGCCAGGATAAGAGTCTTCGTTTTCATAGCACCTCACTCGTCCCGAGCGCCAGCAATCGCGCCGCGATTCAATCCTTGCCTGCGCCCAGGGTTATCTGCCCGACACCTTGCAGGAAACAGTGCCGGAAGCTACCGCAGCCAGCCCGGCGGGGAGCCTTCGCGGCGCAGTTGGTCGCGCAGATCTTCGATGGCCCGCTCGTCGTCAGCGATATCCTGCTTCTTCTTCGCAATCTCGTCCTGCAGCTTGTTGATGTCCGAGCGGAAGGACGGCGTACTAGTCTGTTCCAGGGTCTTCTGCGGGTCCGGATAGTACTGCATATCGCCCTGAGCGAGCTTCTGTTCGAGAACGGTGAGCTGGCGGCGGTGCGTATCCAATCGGACCTGGAGTCTGCTCATTTCGTCGCGATAATACTTCTCGTCGTGCACAGCCTCAGTTTCCCCGGTCGCGGCCCCGGTGGCCTTCGCCGCCTCGCCGCCTGCCGGCTGCTTTGTGGGCTCCGCCGACATCTCGCCAGCCACCGTCAATCCAGCGGTGGCCGGGCGGGCTGGAAGGTTGTCATTCGAGAACTCTTTCACGGGCTTCCTTGCTGCCTTCGCGCGTTGCGCCTTCTGTTGGCGGGCCAAGTCGCCAAGCGAAAGCGCTTCCTGTGCGTGGGCAAGCAATCGCCCCACTCCCGAAAACGCCAGCATGGCTACAGCCACAACGAGCACTCTTTTGAAGCTCATAAACACCTTCCCATCGGCCTGGCGAGCCATCCCTTTCGCTTAATCTACGCCTTCGAGGCGGCAAAATCAAGCAGCACCTTTGCTTGCGGCCCGGGGCACCACTTTGGTCGCCCCTGTATCCTGCTTGGAGCGCCCGCAGCCGCACCCCCTGCGCCCCGCCGCCCACCTGGATAGAGGTTTAGGGGACGCCGGAGGTTGCCCTTACCGGATATAATGCCGGACTGGACTCATGAGCAGCTTTTGTGATTTGCTTTGCTCTGGCATTTACTGGAGTCGAGCTTTGCGGACGCCTGTCTGGCCACCTGCGAGCCGGAGGGCAACCAGGACGGAACAATCATGCCCATTCATAGCGTCTACACACTCTCCAAGGATGATCCAGAAGCCCGGAACTGGCTGGGCTTTTTTCGCCGCCACGGGTACAGCGCCCTGACGGACCTGACGATTGAGCGCGTCTTCTGGCTGGAAGGGGACGTCAAGGTGGAGCGGCTGCTTCCCTTGCTGGTGAATCCTCTTTACCAGGTTTCCGCGCCGGAATCCCAACTGGACCCGGCACAGGGCCCCATCGTTGAGATAGCCTACCGGCCGGCGGTGACCGACCCGGAGACCCCATCCATCCTGGCGGGCGCGCGGGCGCTCAGCGAGACGGGCCTGGTATTCGCCCGGCTGAGCCGGCGCTATCAGTTCACCGGGCTGGACGAGGCCGAAGCGCGAAAAGTCGCCGCGCGCTTTCTCTACAACAAGATCGTCGAACGTGTGCGCGATCCCAAGGAAGTCGTCACCACACTGCGTCCCACCGGAACCCCTGACCCCATTCATACGATCTCGCTTCTCGGCCTGAGCGACGACGAACTGGTGGAACTGTCAAAAAGGCGCTCCTGGTACGCGCCGTTGTCGCAAATGAAAGCCATCCAGGCCCACGAGGCGGCCCAGGGCCGACCTCACACGGACGCGGAAATCGAAATCCTGGCACAGAGCTGGAGCGACCACTGTTATCACACCACCTGGAAAGGCCTGGGACTGCTCAAGCGATTGTCGGACGCCACCGCCCGCATCAACCATCCGCTGGTTGTTTCGTCTTTCAAGGACAACGCCGGCGGCATTGAGTTCTACGAAGACTGGGTGGTGACCATCAAGGGCGAGACACACAATTTCCCCAGCTCCATTGCCCCCTTCGGCGGCATCGCCACCAAGCACGGCGGCGTGATTCGCGACTCGCTGGGCTTTGGGAAGGGCGGCTACCCCATTGGCGGCTCCACCATCATGGGCACGATGGACCCGCGCATGCCCGAGGACGCTGTCCCCCCGGGCGCCCTGCACCCGCAGTTGATTGTGACGGAATCCATCCGGGCGACGGCTTACTACATGAATCCCATGGGGATTCCCATGATGCACCCGGTCTATAGGATTCATCCAGGATACGCGAAGTGCTTTGCGCTCGGTCACTCCGTGGGGCTGATTCCCGCCAAGTACGTGAAGAAAGACCCACCCCAGCCCGGCGACGTGGCGCTGCTCATCGGCGGCGAGACGGGCCGCGATGGCATCCACGGAGCTACCGCCAGCTCCACCGGCATGACCCGTGAGACGCTGGAGAAAGAATTTGCGGCCGTGCAAATCGGGCATCCCATCACCGAGCGGCGGTTTACGTCAGCCATCCCGGTTTTGCGTGACGCGGGACTGATCCGTTCCATCACCGACCTGGGCGCCGGCGGCATCTCCTGCGCCGCAGGCGAAATGGGCGCCGAGACAGGCGTGCGCCTGGAGCTCGATAACGTGCCACTGAAGGACCGGAGTCTGACGGCTTGGGAAATCCTGCTCTCCGAGTCCCAGGAGCGAATGTTGATCGCTGTGCCACCGGAGAGACTTGCCGAGGTGGAGGCCATCCTGGACCGCTACGAGGTGGCGCATTCCGTCCTCGGCCATTTCACCGACACCAACCGGCTGGAGGCCACCTGGCGCGGGCAGAAGGTCGTGGACTTGGAAATGTCGTTCTTATGGGAAGACTGTCCCATCGACTCCATTCCCGTGGCAGAACCTCGCCCGCAGTTGGCACCTCTTCACATCCAGGAACCCCGCACCGCCGGAGAGTGGTCGGACGCGGTGCAGTGCGTGCTTACCCATTACCATTGCGCTGATCAATTGGGGGCCGGCTCGCGTTTCGATACGACCGTTCAGGGAAGGACCGCAGTTGGCCCTTATGGCGGCAAGAACCATCGCATGCCGACGAACATCTACGTCTCGGCCCCGCTGCGGGGCAAGACCTACGGCATGATTACCACCATCGCCTTCAACCCGTTCTATGGAGAGATCAGCCCGGCGGCGATGGCGCGCTTGATGATGATAGAGGCCATTACCAAGGCCGTGGTGGCTGGCGCCCATTACCGCGAAATGGCGCTCTGCGACAACTTTTATACGCCCCGCGTCCGCCCGGAAATGGCCTGGCACCTCAAGCAGATGGTCGAAACCATCTCGGACCTCTCCGTCGAGCTTGGCATTCCGTTCATTTCCGGCAAAGACTCCAGCTCCGGCACGATGGAAAGCGCGGGGCGAAAGATTGATGTGCCGCAGACGCTCGTGGTAGCGGTCCTGGGCCGCGTGCCAGACGTCAAGAAGATTGTTACGAAAGAATTCAAGCGGGCAGGGAACAAGCTGGTCTTGATGGGACGTGTCGATCCGGAAGCCCTGGGGGGAAGCGTGTATGCGGATAGTCACGGCCAGCGGGGTGACCGCCTGTTTGATGCCTACGATGCGACTTCGATTCGCGCCCAGTGGGATGCTCTGCTGAGTCTCCACTCCCGAGGCGGCTACGTTTCCGGGTCGGCGATCGCCGAAGGCGGCAGCTTGCTGCGCTTCTTCGAGGCGGCTTTCGGCTCGGGTCTGGGCGCGCGGATAAAGCTCGACACGCCCATCCCCGGGCGCCGAGACGGGCTGCTGTTCGGGGAGTTCATTGGCACGGGCCTGCTGGAAGTTCCCGCTGACTGCGACGTGGAAGAGTCCTTTGCTGGCATTCCTCATCAGGTCATGGGCGAGGTGACCGCGGAGCCCAAGCTGGCGTTGACCGTGGGCGGAGAAACCATCTGGCAGGAAAGCATTTCAAATCTGGCCGAAAGCTGGGCCAAACCTTTTCGCGAGGTTGTCGAATGAGTCAGGCGATCACAGCCATCCTGTACGCTCCCGGCACCAACTGTCACGAGGAAACGGCGGCGGCCATCGAGCTGGCCCGAGGGAAAGCCGAGCTGGTTCTCTTGCGTGACCTCCTGCACGGGCGCACGCGTCTCTCGCATTTCCAGGCCGTGGTGGTTCCCGGCGGGTTTTCTTACGGCGACCACCTGGGGGCGGGGCGAATTTTCGCTACCACCTTGGTGGCCCAACTCCGCGACCAGTTGGTGGAGTTTCTCGCAGCGCACAAACCCATGTTGGGCGTCTGCAACGGATTCCAGGTATTAACGGAAGCCGGCATCCTGCCCGGGCGCGCGCCGGGCCAGCGCTCAGTGGCGTTGATCGAAAACCAATCGGCGCGTTTCGAAGATCGCAAGGTTCGCCTGCTGGTCTCAGACGAGAAGTGCATGTGGACCGAAGGGCTCGCCGGACAGATTCTCGACATGCCCTCAGCCCACGCCGAAGGACGGCCGCTGATCTGTGAAGCCGGCGCCACGCCCCCGGCGGTCGTGTTTCGCTACTGCGATGAGCAGGGCCACTGCACCGTGGAGTACCCGTGCAATCCCAATGGCGCTCCGGACGGCGTGGCGGGGATAACCGACGAGACCGGCCTCGTCCTGGGTTTGATGCCCCATCCCGAGCGTGCCTCTCTGCCAGCCCATTACTCTCAGGATGGACTGAAGCTCTTCCGGAAGCTGGTGCTGTGGCTTAAACACTGAACAAGACAGGAAGCCCCTCTATCTGCTGTGGTATTCGCCCTGATATTCCCCCCATGCCCTTCAGTTATTGGTAATGCGGCGTGGGAAAATGCCGATTACAACAGACAGACGTCCGCCTGAGCCTCTCTGAGGTCGGTGGTGCAGCTTGCGGTCAGCCTGACGTAGGGGTCCCTGATGGAGAGCGTTGCCGTAAAGGAACGAGTCCTGGTGGTGGATGACGAGCCGGCTGTCTGTTCCGTGCTGAGCGAAGGCCTGTCAACGAAAGGATATGAATGCCGGGCTTGCCTGAGCGGGGAGGAGGCGCTGAACCTCATGCGCCAGGAGCCCTTCGACGTGGTCATTTCCGACCTGCGGATGCCGGGGATGTCGGGGCTGGAGTTTATAGAAAAAGCCCACAAGCAGTATCCCCGTTCCGCATTCTTGATGCTTACGGGGGAGGACGACATTCGGCAGGGCATCCAGGCCATGAAACTGGGGGCAGCAGACTATCTGTTGAAACCCCTCCAGTTGGAGGCCGTCGTCGCCAGCATCCAGCAGGCTCTGAGAATAAAGCGCATGGAGATGGAACTCGAGGCCCATCGCCACAACCTGGAGCAGATGGTCGCGCAACGCACGAGACAGTTGCAGGCGGCGATGCGACGGATCGAGATGACCTACGACGAAACACTGGCCGCCTTGGGAGCGGCACTCGACCTGCGCGACGCGGAAACGGCGGGCCATTCGCAGCGGGTCAGTCGCTATTGCCTGGAAATTGCCAAGACCGTGGGATGTTCGAACGAGCAGTTGAAGCAGATCGCGCGCGGCGCTTACCTCCACGACATCGGCAAGATTGGCATTCCGGATGCCATCTTGCTCAAGAGGGGGAAGCTCAATGCTGAAGAGACGCTCGTGATGCAGGAGCATGCGCGGATCGGATATGACATGGTCTGCCGCATTGCCTTCCTGGCGGGGGCCGCGGAGGTCGTTTTGACGCACCAGGAACGGTACGACGGCACCGGCTATCCGCAAGGACTGGCGGGAGAGGAAATCCCGTTCGGGGCGCGGATATTCGTCGTGGCGGATTCCCTGGACGCCATGACTTCGGACCGCCCTTATCGCCGTGCCTTGCCCTTCGCGGCGGCGAAGGCGGAAATCATTCGGGAATCAGGACGCCAATTCGACCCCAAGGTCGTGGAGGCATTCCTTTCTCTACCCGAACAGGTTTGGGAGAACATCCGGCTGGAGGTTCAGACCCACCGCGGCGGCGCTAAAGACTCGTTGTTCACCACGACCCGTCCTGAGCCTAAACGCACCGATGCGCCGGGCAACTAGCTAAGATAGGCTGTGGATCACTGGAGCGCATCTCCAGTACTGGAACCAGCAGAGGCGCGCGGAGTCCCGAACACGCCAGGCAGTGAAGACGGCACTAACAAGATAGCCAAAACCCAGGGCCAAATCGATTAACGGCGGCGCCGGGGGCGAAACACCAATTCCGCTCTGGCGCGAGTAACACGGAATGAGACCCGCCCTGGCGGGCAGGAATGATATGCCGCTGAAGATCTTGGTGGTCGATGACGAGCCCGAGTTCCTGCGATTGATCAAGAGCATGGTCGAGCCGCTGGGTTACGAAGTCCTGGCCCTGGCCGACAGCCGGGAAGCCGCCCGCCGCCTGGAGACCGAGAAGTTTGATGGCATTGTGTTGGACGTGCTGATGCCTCATCTGGACGGCTTCGAATTGGCCCGGCGGGCCCGGGCGTCGCCGCTCAACGGCGGGGCGCCCGTACTGATGATTACGGGCCTGAACGATATCGACACCATGCGGAAGTGTTTTTCCCTGGGTGTCACCTTCCTTCTGAACAAGCCTTTCACTTACGAGCGGCTGCACAGCCTGTTCAGCGCCGCGCGGGGTTCCATGTTGCAGGAGCGACGACGGCACGCGCGGCTACCCTTTTGCACCACCGTCGAATGCAAGTTCGGGAACCTAGGCGAGAGGCATTTCCGAGCCGTGAGCCTGAATCTGGGCGAAAGCGGAATGTTGTTCGAACCCTCCGGTGGACTCGAAGTGGGCCAAGAAGTGGTTCTGGAATTCACGTTGCCCCCGACCCGCGATCCTCAGAAGGCCGCAGCCAAGGGGCCAGGAAAATCCTCCTTTCCAGAGCCCACGGCGCCCGGGTCCGGGCTGCGCACCATCCGCGCCAAGGTCGTCCGCAAGGCGCCGCGTGACCGCATCGCGGCGCAATTTGCCAATCTCACCCCAGAAGATCGCGAGTTGATTCAGCGCTATATTATGGGCCGCGTTACCTTTTAGAGGAATTCTCCCGCCGGCACGAGGGAAAACCGACGGGCAACCGGGAATGGGCGATAGACAGCGCGCCGGTCAAGACCCTTGGCTCGCTCCAACCTCGGCCAGCAGGCAGATGACCCCGGCAACTTGCCCCTTCCGGTCGTGCCAGGGCGAGAGGCAGACTTCCAGAATGCGCGTCTGGGCCTCGGGAGTAACATACTCGACCCTCTGGTGCTTCTGGCTTTTCCCCGTCGCCAGACATTCGCGGATGTATTGGGTCAAGGGCGACTCCGGATGAAGGAGTTCAGGGTAGCGGCGCCGCGACCAAGTATCAATTCCCAGTAGCGCGTGTGCGGCGGGATTGGACAGGGTAAGGAACCCGTCGCGGCTGAATAGCATCAGACCCAGCGGGATTTCCCGCCCGACGCTTTCCAGGGTTCGTGCCGCGGCCTCAGCGCGTTGCTCGGCCTCATGCAGTTGCTTCGCCAGTTCCTTCTCCCGTGCCTTCAATCCCGCAATGACGCTCTGCACGGTGGCCAGCGCGAAAGCAGCTTCGTTTGCCGCGCGCGGGGAAGCCGGTTTCAGGTCAGCCTCGCTGCGCTGGCGTTGGAAGCCTTTGTGCAGCACATAGATGAGAAGAATTAGCAGCCCCCCCAAAACGATTGTCCCGCCCACCACAATCGTCAATTGGCTCAGAGAGAAGTCTCGCGTCATATCAACCGGCGAGGCCGGACCAGCGAAGATAAGCGTCGAGCAGAGCTTGGCCGCCGAGAGCGGCATAAATCGCCGCCGTCCCCAGGAAACTCCCATACGGCCAATGGTAGCCGCGAAAGCGCCGCGTGATGATTTCCAGTGGCAGGGCAATGAGACTCCCCACCAGCGAGCCCAGGAACATCGTTACCAGGGTCAGGGGAACCCCCAGGAACGTGCCGACCATCAACATCAGCATGACGTCGCCGAATCCCAGGTATTCTTTCTGCCGTCTCCCGAGGTAGTAGAAGGCCTGTCCCGCCGCGTAGAACACCCCGCCTCCAAACAGCGCGCCGGCCGCCGAACCTAACAGGGAGGAGGTAACACCCTCGGGGAAGATGCCAAACCAGTGCAGCACCCACTCCAGCGGACGATTATCAACCGGCACAATGACGCTGAGCAACAGGCCGAGACCCATTCCCAGGAGCGTGACAGCATGGGGAATGCGGCGCGCAGTCAGATCCGTGAAGATCACAATCAGCAACAACATCCCGAGTACAGCGTACTTCACGAATTCAGGACTCAGTGCGTAGCGGACGAACGTGGCGACCAGAATCGCGGCAGTCAGGATTTCGACGGCGGGGTAAATGGGCGAGATTCGTTCCCGACAATCGCGGCAGCGGCCGCCCAGAAGCAGATAACTCAGGACGGGGATGTTGTCATACCAGCGGATGGGCTTGCCGCACCGCGGGCAATGGGAGCGCGGCGCAATAACCGATTCGCCGCGAGGCAGCCGAAAGATGCAGACATTCAGGAAACTTCCGAAGGCCAATCCGAAGAGGGCTAGCGTCACGTAAGAGACGAGGATCCCAAGGTTCATTCTAGCCGCCCCGCTTGCGGAGGCATTCTCGCTGGCCGTGCCGGGCCAAGGCCGCCTCTACGGGCGGGCCAGCAGTCGGTGATAAAGAGCCTCCGTGCGCGCGAGCATTATATCACTCGAGAATTGGCGGGCCCGCTCGCGGGCGTTGGCGCCTAATTGGCTGAGTCGCGCGCGGTCGGAAGCCGCGGCCACGACGGCCTCGGCCAGAGCGCGGGGTGACCCGGCCGGAACCAGCCAGCCGGTTTTCCCCTCCTCCACAATTTCGGGGAGACCTCCCACACGGCTCGCCACCACCGCCCGTCCATGGGCCATCGCCCGCAGGGCAGAGGAGCCCAAGCCCTCAGCCCGCGAGGGCATGACGAAGAGATCGATTCCGGCAAAAAAATCCGCCAGATCTTCCAGGTCCCCCAGGAGTCGAACGCTGTCCCCAGGTCTGCGAACTTGCTCCTCGATCTTCGCCGCAGCAGCGCCTGGGACGTGACCCACCAGCAGCAGCCGCGCTTGCGGCAGCCTTTCAGGCAGAAGACGCATAGCCGCGCTGGCGATATCCTGGCCTTTCTCTGGCGCAAATGCACCGACGTGGCCCAGCACGAATTCTTGCTCGCCGAATCCCCACGCGGCACGCGCGCGTCGGCGAGCCTCGGGGGTCGGCAACTCCGCCGGAATCTCGATACCGTCCGGGATGACCTCAATCCTCGCCTCCGGGACGCCGGAACTCACCAGCAGGCCCCGAATGAACTCCGATACCGCGATGACGGCGTGGCAAGTCCGTCCGTAGATGAAGCGATGCCGCGCCGGGGCGCCCGGCAAGAAGGTGACCCGCCTGCTAGCGACGCGCCGCACACCCAGTCCGAGCGAGGCCAGCCAGGCCAGCGCCTGCCCCCGGCCATCATGCGCGTGCAGAACCTGTGCGGGCTCGGCAAGCAGTTGCTGCCGGAGCTGGAGGATACCGTTCGCCTGGCCCGGGTCGTGCCGCGGCAGGGTGAACAGGCGCAAACCCTGCTCGCGAGCCCGGGCCTCAAGCGCGCTTCCTTCCGGGCAGACCACAAGTTGCTTGTAGCCTCGCGCCTGGAGCCCGCGCGCTAGAAGCAATAGCTGCCGCTGCCCCCCGCGGAGGTCCTGCGCGGTATCGAGATGAACAACGCTCAGCATGCCGAAACTCAAAGTTTGAAACTCGAAACTGGAAATTTGAAACCGCAGACTCGAAAGTCGAAAATCGAAATTAGAAACTCGAAAATGGAGACCCGTTGTTTGCTCCCTTCACCTCACTGTCGACTGCCGACTGTCGACTGTGGACTCTTCTCTGCACGCAGCTCCGCCCACTTCGTATATTTCCGCCGCACGTACCGGGCCGCCATCCAGGCAATCAAGAAGCCCTGGTATCCATCCAGGACGCCCAGCCGCAAGAAGTATGTGGAGAAGAAAATCCAGGGCGGCGTAAGCTGGCGGTGCAGGAAGCCCACGCGGCCGCCGCGCTCGAACATTTCGCGCGCCGCGAGGTCGGTGTAGAACTCGATGCGCTTCCGATGCTCGTCCAGCGCGTCGCAGGTGTAGTGAAGGATCTCTCCCGGCAAGGTCTCAACCGCGCCTTCTACTGCCACCGACTCATGCACGTAGTCACCCACCCAACGGCCCTGGCGCCGGTCGAAAAGACGAAGCTTGTAGTCTGGATACCAGCCCGAATGCAGTATCCAACGTCCCAGGTAACGCGCCCGACGCGCGAAGCGGTAGCCAGTCGCCGCCGCTCCCGAAGCTTTCCAACGCGCGATGGCGGCCTGTGCATCGGCGCTGAGTTCTTCGTCGGCATCGAGGCTCAGGATCCAATCGTAGCGCGCTTGCTGGCAGGCGAAATTCTTCTGGGCGGCAAAGCCCGCCCAGGGATGTACAACGACGCGCGCGCCTAGACTTGCAGCGAGCCGCCGCGTGTCGTCCGTTGAGCCGGCATCCACCACCAAAACCTCGTCGGCCAGGGAAAGCGAGCGGATGGCGCGCGCGATGTTCTGGGCTTCGTTGTGAGCAATAATCGTGGCTGAGAGTGGTGGCATTTAGGGTATTGCGTTAGGTTCTGCCCGCGAGAATCGCTGCGAAGTCCCCGGCGCTGACCCGTTCGGCGACGCGCGTGATGTCGCGGCCGAGCGGGCGGTCAGCAGTTAACCGGGCCGAGGCGCGGCGGACCAGAGCCCGTGCTCTCTCCGCCAGATTCCCCGTGCGCAGGGGAGCAAGCAGGTCAATGGCCTGGCTGGCGGCCAGGAGTTCGATGGCAAGAACTCTTGCCACGTTGGCGACGACGGGCCGCAGCTTCAGCGCCGCGGTCATGCCCATGCTGACGTAATCCTCCTTGTTCCCCGAAGTCGGAATGGAATCCACCGAGGCCGGATGCGCCAGGACTTTGTTCTCGGAGGCCAGCGCGGCGGCCACCACCTGGGCCATCATAAAACCTGACTCGAGGCCAGGAGACGCAGTCAGAAACGGCGGCAGTTCGGAGGTCAGCGGGTTCACCATGCGGTCGATGCGGCGTTCGGAAATCGCGCCGAGTTGCGTAAGCACGATGGCCACCAGGTCGAGCGCGGTGGCCAGGGGCTGACCGTGGAAGTTGCCGCCGGAAACAATCTCGCCGTCGCGGGCAAAGACCAGAGGATTGTCGGTGGCGCTGTTCATCTCGATCTCAAAGACGCGGCGGGCATAGTCCAGCGCGTCGCGCACGGCGCCGTGAACCTGCGGCATGCAGCGCAAGCTGTAGGCGTCCTGCAAGCGCGGGCAAGCGCGATGCGAAGCGCGAATCGTGCTCCCCCGATTCAGCCGCGCCAGATTACGCGCCGTCGTGAGCTGTCCGGGATGGGGGCGCGCCTGGTGCAGTCGCGCATCGAAGGCCGCTGGCGAGCCGCGCAAGGCATCGAGCGACAGCGCTCCGGCCACGTCGGCCGTGTCCACCAGCAGCTCAGCCTGCCGCAGGGCCAGCAACCCGACGGCCAGCATCGCCTGCGTGCCGTTCACCAGCGCCAGACCCTCTTTTGCTTCGAGCTTCAGCGGCTTTTGCCGAATGGCTTTTAGCGCCCCCGCCGCAGAAATCTGCTGGCCGCGAAACACCACCTCACCTTCGCCGACCAGCGCCAGCGCCACGTGCGCCAGCGGCGCCAGGTCGCCACTCGCGCCCACCGAACCCCGCGAGGGAACTACGGGATGCACGCGCTGGTTGAGAAACTCGCGGAGCAGTTCAACGACTCGCGGCCGCACCCCGGAAAGCCCACGCGCCAACGCATTCGCCCGGAGCACGAGCAAGCCGCGCGTTTCGGCCTCCTCCAGCGGCTCGCCCACGCCGCAGGCGTGACTGCGGATCAGGTTCAACTGCAATTGCCGGGCCTGCGCCGGCTCAATGTGTTCGGTGGCGAGGCTGCCGAAGCCCGTCGTCACGCCATAGACAACCTTCCTCTCCCGAATCATCTTCTCGACAAGCGCCCGGGAGCGCTGCATGGCCCGCCGCGCGCGCGGGTCGAGCGCCACGCGACGATTCTCAAGAACCACCGCGTAGAAATCCTTGCGCGTCAGGTCCTTTCCAGTCAGGAGAAGGGGACGAGCCATTCAGTACCTCTCACCACTGACAACCAACAACCCACGACCAACGGTTAACAGCATGTCGCCCTAAAGGGCGACGCTACGTTTCTTCGGCACCTGTCAGCAACAGCTCCCGATACTTGTCCGGCAGCGGCCGTGGACGCCCTTCGCGGTTCGTAATCACGTGCACTGTCTCGCCCTCGGCCAGCAGTTCGTCGCTGGCCACGCGATAGATCTCGTAGCCGAAGACCAGCACGCGCTTGCGGACATCTTTCAGGTAGGTGCGCACTTCGACTTCATCATCGTAGTGCGCGGGGGCTTTGTAGCGGCAACGCGCCTCGGCCACGATGATGTAAAGGCCGTCCTGCTCTTCCATGTCGCGGTAGGCAAACCCGCGCTGACGGCAGAAGTCGGTCCGCCCCACCTCAAACCAGATGAAGTAATTCGCGTAATACACCACGCCCATCTGGTCCGTCTCGGCATAGCGGACGCGAAACGTGGTGGACGTAAATCCGGTCAGGCTCATGTTCAACCAGTGACAGAGAACTCCCAATCAGGGTTGAGAGTCTATCGCAAAAACCCGCGCCGGCAAAATGCCAGCAGAGAGTGAGGGCCGCTGAGGCTCCGGCGCGATGCCCTGGCCCCGCCCTCGCCGGGAAGCTCTTTCGCCGTTGACCTGTCCTCGCTGCCGGGGTACGCTCTTAACCATCAGGGCCGGCACTCCGGAGCGCCGGCACTTCCTGTTGCTGCCTGTCTGCCGCTGGGAGGTGGCTGATGGCTGACCTGCCCTTGTTACCCTCCGATGAACTGCGAGCGAACAAGCGTTGGTTATGGGTAGTGCGGATACTCCTGCTCATCCCCATAATCGTCGCGGTGGCTTACGCCATCTGGTCTTTTGTTCCCGGCCTCAAGGGCCCGTGCCCGGAGGACACTCGGGCTGACGCGGTCATCTTCCTCGTGTTGGCTGCGCCCTTTGCACTGAGCGAGTGGCATCTCTGGAGAAGGTCGCTGAAGAAGGGACTGGCCTGGGCGGTGGTGACAGGGGGATTCTGGTTCGGCATCTGTGTGCTGAGCACGGTGCTTGATGTGCTCTCGGGGGTCTCTACCGGCACGATCATCTGGGGCTCGTTGGCATTGAGCCAGGGCGCGCTGGCGGGGGCCGCCATCAAGACCTACTACTCGACAGCGCGCGAGAAAAGCGATCGCCGCGTTCTTCTGAACAGAGCACTCCTGTTCGTTCCTTACCTCGTTGTCCTCGTTCTGGCGGCAGGGCAAATGCTGCCTATTTTCCCTCCCCGGATAAGGCCGGGCCAAGCCAACGCAGTGGGCTGCTTGCGCACAATCAACTCGGCCGAGGAAACGTACCGCGCCACCTACAAAAAGGGCTACAGCCCCACGCTGAAAGCGCTGGGCCCTGCACCCAACGGTGCCCCGGTGAGTGCGACGGCCGCCTCGTTAATTGATCCTGTCTTGGCGAGCGGGCGAAGGACGGCCTACACCTTTACTTACACACCCGGCCCGCTGAACTCCGTCGGGGAGATTACGACGTACACGGTCACAGCGGTTCCAAGTGATGCCGGGTGCACGGATTGGAACCGCTACTTTACTGAGGAGACCGGCCTTATCCGCTCGACGCACGAGAATCGGCCGGCCACCGCTCAGGACCCACCGATTTCACAATAATCTGCGGCCCTGTCGCCGATTCTGCAGCGCCGCCCTCTCGGCGGCACGTGCCGGCCTGAAGGCCGGCGCTACAACAAGCGTTCGCCGGCATCGTCAATAGGATGGTGCAGGACTCCGCGCAGCGAACCGCAGAAGGCGTCGTAAAGCGGCTCGCAGAGCTTTTTCCACGCCGGATCACCTTGCAACTCAAACGCGCCTTCCACCGGCTGGCCGGTTTCAATCTGGCTGAAGAAGGCCTCGGCGGTGCGCCACGCAAACGTCAGGTTCGGCTTTCCCACGCGACCGCGGTGGAACTCAAGCCTGCCGTGGTCGAGGACGACGGTCCATTCGAATCCCCAGTCTTCTAGCAGCCAGAGCGTGGTGAGGTCGGCTTCGCGCAGGTGCTGGCAGATGCGGCGGTCGCGGCCCACAAGCACAAACGCGCGCTGGATGGCGCGTCGTGCCGCGCGCTTGGAAAGGGCAGGGAAGGCAGGCGTGTTATCGAGCTCGATCTCTCGTTTCATCTTCTTGCCGCCCGCGGCTCGTGCAGGCCGCCTTCAGGCGGGGATTCAGGCAGAAAGATAATGCCGCCCTAACCTGGCCCGGCTGCGTCGGGGAGGTCGCCGCCACGTGCCCTGGCAAGTGTGGTGCAGCGCCGCGCCGCGCACTCGATCAAATCGGCGGAGGAGACCAGTTCGTCCACCAAGCCCAGGGTCAGGGCTTGGGTGGCGGGAATGCGCTCGCCGGTGAGCAGGATTTCGAGCGCTTGCGCTTTGCCAATCAAGCGCGGCAGCCGTTGCGTCCCGCCCCAGCCCGTCAGCAACCCAAGCGAAGCCCCGGGATGACCAAACGAGGCGTCGTAGGTGGCGACCCGCCCGTGGCAAGCTAGCGCCAGATCCAACCCCCCGCCCAGGCAGTAGCCGCGGATGGCCGCTACCACGGGCAGGGGGAAGCTTTCGATTTGGTCGAGCAACGATTGGCCCAGGCGGGCGAATTCTCGCGCCGCAACACCCTCGAGCATCACAATCTCATCGAGGTCCGCCCCGGTGGCAAAGGAGTCCTCATTGGACGCAAGCACCACGCCACGAAACAATCCTTCCCGCCGCACGGCAGCCAGAAGCTCACCCAGTTCTGCGAGCAGCGCGCGCGTGAGCCGCGGGTAGCCGGCACCCCGCGCAAAGGCGATCACCGCGACGGCGTTGTGGCTGTGGAGTTCCATCGGAGAAAGCCAAAGGCTGAAGTGTGAAGGGTGAAGGGTAAAGTGTAAAGGTTGAAGTATGAAGGAGACCATGCGCGTCGCTTGCCGTAGGTTCACACTTTGTACTTTATCCTTTACACTTCACACTTTATCCTTTGCCCTGCCCTTGTCACTTGCCCTTACGCACGTGCGTGCGGATGTAATCCACGATTTCCTGCGTTGCCGTGCCGGGCTGAAAAACCTCGGCGACGCCCGCCTCCTTCAAGTTGGGGATGTCTTCGTCGGGAATGATCCCGCCCACCACCAGGAGGGTGTCGTCCAGGGCTTGGGCGCGCATCAGGTCCGCGATGCGTGGCAGGATAGTGTTGTGCGCGCCGGAGAGGATGGAGATGCCGATGGCGTCCACGTCTTCCTGGAGCGCGGCGACGACGATCTGCTCAGGCGTTTGGCGCAGGCCGGTGTAGATCACTTCCATTCCGGCATCGCGCAGGGCGCGGGCCACGATCTTGGCCCCGCGGTCGTGGCCGTCCAGGCCGGGTTTGGCAATTAGGACGCGGATTTTCCGTTCAGCCATTATGGTGAAAGTGACAAGTGACAAGTGACGAGCAAAAAGAAAAGAACGAAGTGCAAAAGCTAAACGGCAAAATGAAGCGTGTCCTTCACATCGCGTGGCGCTTATACTTCATCGTTCAATCTTCTGACTTTACTCGTCACTATTCACTCGTCGCTGCTCTTAACAGAATGCCGGCTCTTCGTACGTTCCAAACACGCGCCGCAGGACGTCGCACATCTCGCCCACCGTAGCGTATGCGCGGACGCACTCGAGGATGTACGGCATCAGGTTCTGATCGGTGCCGGCAGCACTACCCAAGGCTTCGAGCGCCGCCTGCACCCGAGCCTTATCTCGCTTCTCTCTCAGTTCTGTGAGCTTCTGGCGCTGGTGCCGCGGCACGCTCTCGTCGATTGTAAGGATTTCGATGGGATGCTTCTCCTCCGACATAAACTGATTGACCCCAACAACGATCTTCTCCTTGCGCTCCACCGCCTGCTGATAGGCATAAGCGGCGTCGTGGATTTCCTTTTGCGGGAAACCCCTTTCGATGGCCGCCACCATGCCACCCAAGGCATCAATCTTCTCGAAGTATGCGTAGCAGGCCCGCTCGGTCTCGAGCGTGCGGCGCTCGACGAAGTACGAGCCCGCCAGCGGGTCCACGGTGTTCGCGACGCCGCTTTCGTGGGCGAGCACCTGCTGCGTACGCAAGGCCAGCGTGACGGCCTGCTCGGTGGGCAGCGCCCAGGCCTCATCGAGCGAATTCGTGTGCAGCGACTGCGTTCCGCCTAGCACCGCAGCGAGCGCCTGGATGGTGGTGCGGATGACGTTGTTGTAGGGTTGCTGCGCCGTCAGCGAACACCCGGCGGTCTGCGTATGGAAACGGCACACCCAGGAGCGCGGATTCTCGGCGCCGAAGCGCTCGCGCATCACCCGCGCCCAGATCTTGCGCGCGGCGCGGTATTTGGCGATTTCTTCAAACAGATCGTTGTGGGCGTTGAAGAAAAAGCTGAGGCGCGGCGCGAACTCGTCCACGCCCATGCCCGCGCGCTGCACCCATTCGACGTACTCGATGCCGTCGCGCAAGGTGAATGCCAGCTCTTGCACGGCGGTCGAGCCCGCCTCGCGGATGTGGTAGCCGCTGATGGAGATGGGGTTCCAGCGCGGCACCTGGCGCGCCCCGAAGGTGATGGTATCCACCACCAGACGCATCGAAGGCTTAGGAGGAAAGATATATTCCTTCTGGGCAATATATTCCTTGAGGATGTCGTTCTGCGTCGTGCCGGAAATCTTCTGCCAGTCAGCGCCGCTTTTCTCCGCCGCCACCAGGTACATGGCCCAGATCATCGCCGCGGGCGAATTGATGGTCATCGAGGTGGTGACCTGCTCGAGCGGGAGCCCAGCGAGCAGCGTCTCCATGTCGGCCAGCGACGAGACCACCACGCCGCACTTGCCCACCTCGCCCTCAGCGAACGGGTGGTCGCTGTCATACCCCATCAGCGTGGGCAGGTCGAAGGCGATCGAAAGGCCGGTCTGCCCTTGCGCGAGCAGGTAATGAAGCCGCCGGTTGGTGTCCTCGGGCGTGCCGTAGCCGGCGAACTGGCGCATCGTCCAGCCCTTGCCGCGATACATCGTGCGGTGGATGCCGCGGGTGAAGGGATACTCACCCGGGTCGCCCAGTTCGCGCGCGTAATCAAAGCCGGCAAGATCAGCAGGGGTGTACAGGCGCTCGACGGGCACTCCGGAAAGGGTTGTGAAGGTGTTTTGGCGTTCGGGAGATTTTTCCAGCGCGGGCTTGAGCGTCTGCTCCTCCCAGCGCAATTCGGCCGAAGACAGCTTACGCTCCGCCGTCTGTGCGTTGGTCTTAGCCTCGTTCGGTTTGATCATCGGCGCCCCAACAGCCCGCCAGCGATGTTATGCCAGCGCGAAAGCCAATGTCAAACCACACGAGCGCGTGCAAGCGCAAGTCTCCGACCTGACGTTTGGAGTGCGGTGGTCTTACCACCGCTCTGGTAAGGCGCCGCGCATTCTCTCGGAAATGTAGCGCACCGTTCGTACTCTGATGCTGCGGCGGTTACCCTCAGCCGGTCCGACGCCAGCGGACCACCCTCTCTCTGAGGGCGACGGGCGGCATGGGGAGAGAAGAGGTAGCGCGCCTCCCTCCCATGGTATAGCGCGCTAGCCTCGGCGGTCTGGCCCTCGGGACCGACCGGTGCGGTCCGCTAGGAGCCCTGGGTTGTGGGCACGACTTTGGGACTCTCGACGTTCTCGGGCGTGCCGGGGATGTTGGGGGCGCGCGCGACTTTGCCTTCCCGCGCCTCGCCGATCTGGACGTTGTGTTTCTCGAGCGTAGTTCCGGTGGCTTGCGCGAACTGCATTAGCGCCTTGGCGTAAATGGCCCGTGCCAGCACGTTCCTGACCTCAGCCGCGACCAGATCGCGCTGTGCCTGAATCACCAGAAAGACGGTGGACTCACCCAACTGGAACTTTTTCTGCTCCGCGTCCAGTGTCTGCCGGGCCAGCGTCACAGCTTTGCGCGCGGCCTCGATTTGCGCCTTGGCCTGCGTCAGCGCGATCTCCGCGTTGCGCACTTCCTGCGCCACCTGGTTTTTGGTTTTCTGCAACTGGGTGCGGAGCTGGCGTTCTTCGAGCAGGGCGCGCGCGGCGTCAGCCTGCGCGGAGCGGTTCCGAATCGAAAATGAGAGACTGAGGCCGAAAGAATAGTCGGGGAATTGGCCCTGGAAGGTTTGCGTCAGCGCCTGCGAAGACCCGCCTGGTATGACTTGCCCATACGTCAAGGGATGCTCGATACACTGGGTTACCGCGAGGCCCTCGCCGCAGTGGTTGCCGGAGAGCCCCTGTCCGATATAGGTGGCGAAAAAGTTTAGCGAGGGCAGCAAGCCGTTGCGGTTAGCCTTCACCGTGATTTCCTGGCCCCGGAGGTTCAAATCAGCCTGCTCGATTTCCGGCCGGTTCTTTGCCGCCAGGCTGAGCGCCGCATCGAGCGGGGGGACATCCTCCGGTTTCGGCTCTGGGAGCTGGTCCGTCGGATCGATCTCCGCCGCAGCCAACTCCTTATCCACCTGTTTGGAAAGCGCGGTTCTGATGAGCTCCTGCTGCTGCTGGAAGCCCGTCTGGGCCACGATCAGGTCTTGCTGGCGGGCAGCAACCTCGGACTCGGCGCGGACCACTTCGATGGGCGCCAGCGTGCCAATTTCCACCTGCCGCTGGTTGTCGTTCAGGGTCTTCTGCGCCAGGGCCAGCGAGCCCTCCGCCACGCGCACGTTCTCGCGGAAGTAGACGAGGTCGTAGTAAAGGTTCAGCACTTGGGTGACCGTGGTAATGACCTGCTGGCGGAAGACGCTGTCCGCAATGTTGGCGCTGTTCTTGGCGAGGCGGATGAACCGGGCATTGGCGCGATAGCCAAAGCCGTTAAGCAGAGGCTGGTTGATGCCCACGCCAAAGGAAGAGGTGACCTGGGGATTGAACAAGGCCGTCAGGGAGGTGCTGGTAGAACGGCTGCCGCTCAAGAAGAGCGTGTAACTGGTGCCGGTCTGAAACGATTGAGTGAAGTACCCCTGGTAGCCGCTGTTCTGACTGGTCAGATAGGGGACACCGGTTACGACCGTCGTACCCAGGGGCGTGGTGCGCCGGTCCCAGCCGAAAGAGAAGCCGGCCACCGGATCGAAGGAGCCCGCGTTGCCGAGGTTCACCGCACTGCCCCCACCCGTGGCGCCTCCCGCGCCGCCGCCTCCTCCGCCGCCCCCTGCACTCACGCCGCCGCCCAAAGCTCCGGCAAACAGGGCTGAAGACTGGAAGGCGCCCTGGACGCCGCGGCCTGCGCCGCCGCTCCTGGTGCGGAGGATGTCGGTCTGGGCGTACGCCGGACCAAAGCGCGCCACAGCAATGTCCAAGTTGTTCTCCAGCGCCAGGGCGATGGCTTCCTCCACCGAAAGGCGCAACTTACCCTCACGGATCAGGCTGTGGATCCGTTCGGAGTTGCTCAACCGGATTTCGGGCACGGAGGGGCTGAAGTAAGGGCCCACCAGGTTGGGAAACCATCGGTTACTCTTGAAGTCGATGGTGGCCGATTGGGAGGGCGTCGATTGCTGGGCGCCCAAGAATGCCGCACCAAGGAACATGCCGAGAACCATAGTCGCGGCCGAGCAGCAGAGACGTCGGAGTTTCATCACGTATGCTTCTCCCTGCATATTTGGATTTCTAAGCTAACTGCCAATCCACAATATACTTACGAAATTCTAAGACGCGGGGTTTCAGCCAAAGGTTAGGGGCGACTCGCCGACCGCAGCCGAAATGGCGACTCCCGCGCCCGCGGTTTACCCGTCCGCAGCCGTCGCGCGGCCGAGCTCCCGCTCGGTTCAGCTGGGACGATTTCCAACCGCCAGTTTAACACCGACCGAACAGCTTGACAACCGGGGGCCTAGCATATCTACTTATTCTCCTTAGAGTTGCGGACGCAAACAGCATGCGGAACATTCGCCTGCTAATCGCTTACGATGGAACCGACTTCCACGGTTGGCAGCAGCAGCCGGGCGTGCCGACCATCCAGGACGCGCTGGAAACAGCTATTGGGAAAGTCACGGGAGAACGCGTCCGCATCTGGGGCTCCGGGCGGACGGATGCCGGCGTCCACGCCCTGAATCAGGTGGCTAACTTCAAGACCGACTGCCCCATCCCCTGCGCGAACCTGGTGAAGGCGCTCAACCACGTGTTGCCCCCGACCGTGCGGGTCAAGGAAGCACACGAGGTCAGCGAGAAGTTTCACGCCCGTTACGATGTCCGCGCGAAAACCTACCGCTATCGCATCCTCCAGACGCCAATCTGTTCCCCGTTTCTGTGGCGGTTTGTCTGGCACTATCCCTTTCCTCTGGACCACGAGCGGATGGCCGAGGCAGCGCGGCTGATCGAAGGCGAGCACGACTTTACTTCTTTTGCCGCGACTCCGGATTCGGCGGTAGGGGAGGGCCCTTGTGGCCCTCCCGCAGACCGGGAGCACCGCAAGGGTGCTCCCCTACCAGACGAACACGCAGGCAGGGGAATGGTCCGGAGAATCTTCTCCTCGCGCGTCCTTTGGCGACCTCGAACTTCGATGCTGGTCTATGAGATCAGCGGGAACGGCTTTCTGCATCACATGGTCCGCAATGTTGTTGGAACTCTCGTGGAAGTGGGGCGGGGAAAGCTGGCGCCGCAGGACGTCACTCGGATTCTCGCGGCTCGAGATCGAACCCTTGCCGGTCCCACTGCCCCCGCGCAGGGCCTTTGCCTGGTGAAGGTGGAGTACTGACCCCCGGACAACGCAGGACAAGCGGCACCGTCGCGCGCAGTTTGGACTTCCGGAAACGGTTCGATTAGAATGTTCAGGCGTAATCAGTTTTAAGAGTGGGCATTGGCCGGCGCGTGTCACGGTAGGGCACCAACAAGGCAGCTAAGGAGAAACGGTGAGCCCAGAGGCGCTCAGGATCAAGGTCAAGAAGGCTGGCCAGCGAGCTTGCGATGAAAAGGACGCGAAGGGCAAGTTGTGCGTCGGTCACCTCAAACGCTGGGATACCCCTTCGGAGGAAGTCGTCAGGGTAGCTGGCAAGGACGTTCAGGTCTTCCGTTGCGAGCGCTGCCACACACTCTACCGGCCGGCGCCCGATGACCGGTCCAGCGCCGGGCTCAACTACGAGAAGCGTACTGTGAACATCCTGGGCGACACGGTGGTGCGCGACCCTTAACGAATCAGGGGCGCGCGGTCGCGGTGTGTGCGCTCCGGCGTTGTGCCCATGGCACTCGAAAGCGATCTCATCTACGACTGGAACGCCATTGGGGGGCCGGAGTGGGCCCATCGCGGCCGGCCGATGCTCGACGATGAGACCCTGCGTGACGGCCTTCAGTCGCCCTCTGTCCTCGACCCTTCCATCGAGAAGAAGATCCAGATTCTCCATCTGATGGAAGATCTGGGCATTGATTCGGCCGACCTGGGCTTGCCCGGCGCGGGGCCGCGGGCGAAGGCGGACGTTCTCCGCCTGGCGCAGGAAATTGCCTCGTCCAAGCTGCGCATCCGGCCGAACTGTGCGGCGCGCACGGTGGAATCCGATATCCGGCCGGTAGCCGACATCGTGCAGGCCACCGGCGTCGAGATCGAAGCCGCCACCTTCCTGGGCTCAAGTCCCATCCGCCAGTATGCCGAGGACTGGACCCTGGACTTTTTGCTGCGCACCACGGAGCAGGCCGTGAGATACGCCCGCAGTCTGGGCTTGCCCGTGATGTACGTGACCGAAGACACTACCCGCGCCCGCCCGGAGGTCATCAAGAAGCTCTACACGACGGCCATCGAGTGCGGCGCCCGCGCGATTGTGGTCTGCGACACGGTAGGACACATTACGCCGAGGGGCGTACGGGCCCTGCTGCGGTTCGTCCTCGAAGAGGTCGTGAAGCCCACGGGCGAAACAATCCGCGTGGACTGGCACGGCCACTGCGACCGCGGCCTGGCGGTTGCCAATTCCTTGGCTGCCTTCGAGGCCGGCGCGGACCAAGTGCATGCCACAGCGCTGGGCATCGGCGAACGCGTGGGGAATACGCCTATGGATCAGATGCTCGTGAACCTGAAGCTCATGGGCGCCGTCGAGCGCGACCTGCGGAAACTCCAGGAATACTGCTCGGTGGTTTCGGAGGCGGTGGGCGTGCCCATTCCACCTAATTACCCGGTCGCCGGCGCGGATGCTTTTCGGACCGCCACCGGCGTCCACGCGGCGGCGGTCATCAAGGCTTTCCGGAAGAACGACGTCGAGCTGGCCAACCAAGTCTATTCCGGTGTCCCCTCGCACTGGTTCGGCATCGACCAGAAGATTGAAATTGGCCCCATGAGCGGAAAGTCGAACGTGATCTACTGGCTGGAGAAACGTGGCATCACGCCCACCGACGACTTGGTGGAGAAGATCTTCGCACGGGCCAAGAAGGCTGACCGACTCTTGACCGACGCGGAAATCCTGGAGCTTTGCAGCTAATCTGCGTAGCGGCGCCCTTCAGGGCGGCAGGAGTCCTGTCCACCTAGAGGTGGCCGCTACATCAGATAAGGACTCGGGCGAACCCGCCTCCATACGATTCCCCGGGAGCTTCCCATTCCGAGTACACGAGCAAAGGCCGAATTACTCCTGGTCCTGGTGACCCTGATCTGGGGCTCCACGTTCGTGGTGGTGAAAGGGGCGCTTGTCGATGCCTCACCTCTGCCGTTTCTCGGCATCCGCTTCACCCTGGCGGGCATTCTCCTGTTCCTGGTCATGGGTCGCGGTCTGGGAGAGCGCCAAGCTCTAGGACCGGGATTCCTCCTGGGTGTGTTCCTCTTTGCAGGATATCTGTGTCAAACCACGGGATTGCTTTACACCACGCCCTCCAAATCGGCCTTCATCACGGGCTTTGCCGTGATCCTTGTGCCATTCCTTCAGGTGCTGCATGGTTTTCGCTTGCGGGTCGCCACCATTGCCGGCGCACTCTTGGGTTTAGCGGGGATTTACTTCCTGGTGCTGCCCTCGGGGGTGCATGCCATCAACCGGGGGGATGTTCTGACCTTGTTCGGCGCTGTCTCCTTTGCCGTGCACATCGTTCTGGTGGGTAGCTACACCCGGCGCTTTTCGTTTCGTCACCTGGTTCCCGTGCAAATCCTTGTTGTCGGGCTGCTGGCCGCCGCAGCTTTGCCCTTGAATCTTGACTTCCGGCTGCACTGGACCGCGGGTCTGATCGGCGCGCTGCTGCTGACGGCGGTCCTGGCAACCGGGTTCGCCTTTTCGGTACAGAACTGGGCTCAACAGTTCACGCCCCCGGCCCACACAGCGTTGATCTTTGCCCTGGAGCCCGTTTTTGCTGCACTCACTTCCAGGTTAGTGCTCGGCGAGCGGCTGGGGGGCAAGGTCTTCATGGGCTCAGCGTTGATCTTGGCCGGAATGGTGGTTTCGGAGATCTGGGGCAGCACTACCCCCTCGCCAGTTGAAGGCTAACCGCATCAGAATCCACCCGGCTTCCCGACACTCGTGAGCTGGCAGAAGGAAACACACCTTCTTGCGGACGCAGGCCCAGACTCGGTGGACCTCAGGCAGAGAGCCGCGCGGAGCCCACCAGCAAGCCGTCCCGTGTCAAAACATCGAGCGAGCGTCTAACTCCCAAGCGGCCGCGAGCATCCAATAAGTGTATAATCCAGTGATGTCCGGCAGCGGGCCGGCGAAGGCATTTGGGGGGTGAGCTAGAGATGAGCAGGAACGGACGACGATACTTACCAGCGGTGGTGGTGGCAGTAACGCTGGGAATAGGCATCCTGATTGGGACGCTGATTTCTAATGGGGTTCGAGCCGCCAGAGCCGGCGGCGGGGCGCCAAGCGCTTCGCCCTTGCCCGCTCCTTCCCCCGCAGACCTCTCGAATTCTTTCGCCAGGATTGCCGAGGCCACTGAACCGGCCGTGGTCAATATCCACACGGAATCGACGGTACGCATCACTCGTCGCCGCTTTTCCGTTCCAGACGATTCTCCCTTTGGCGATTTCTTCGATCGCTTCTTCCAGTTTGGCCCCGACGGGCCGGGAGCCGAAATCCCGCAGCAGAACCTGGGCTCGGGCGTCATCCTGGATAAGAATGGGTACATCCTAACCAACTACCACGTCATCATGCGGGGCGGGGAAGACAAGCCGGTGGACCGCATCCGCGTGCAACTCCACGGGGACGACAACAGCCCCAAGGGCTACGACGCGAAGATCGTCGGCAAGGACAAGTGGACAGACCTGGCAGTCATCAAGATTGATGCGGGGCGGCCGCTCCCCACCGCGCAGTTCGGCGATTCCGATTCCATGCGCGTGGGAGATTGGGTCCTGGCTGTTGGCAGCCCGTTCGGCCTGGATTCCACCGTTACGGCGGGGATTGTCAGCGCCAAAGGACGTGACATCGAAGGTGGGCCGGAAGGCCAGTTCAAGCGCTTCCTCCAGACCGACGCAGCCATCAATCCGGGTAACAGCGGCGGCCCCCTGGTCAACATGGCCGGGCAGGTTATCGGCATCAACACAGCCATAGCCACGCGGCGCGGAACTTATGACGGCGTGGGTTTCGCCATCCCATCCAACACCGCGCGCAAAGTGTACAACTCCATCGTTTCCACCGGCAGCGTGCGCCGCGGAGCCATCGGCGTCACCTTCCGCAATGAGAATAATCCCGTCATGCTGCGCATGTTCGGTGCCGACCATGGCGTGGTGGTGCAAAGTGTGGAAACGGATGGCCCGGCGGAGCGCGCCGGGCTCAAGCGCGGCGATGTCGTCATCGCCGTGGACGGCAAACCGATCCACAATGGCGACGAGTTGGTGGCAATCGTCTCGGACAGTGATGTGGGGAGGAAGCTCAAGGTTGACCTGATCCGGGACAAGAAGCCTATTTCCACCCAGGTGGAAGTCGGCGACCGGAACAAGATCATTGGACGGCTGCAAGGCGGGCCCGAGGATGAAGGAGAGGCCGGGGAATCTGGCGAAGAGGCCGGGGGTACCCTGGGCGTTTCGGTGCGCAACCTGACCCGTGAGCAGGCCGATGATCTGGCGGGCGAGCTGCACCTCTCAGACCGGCAAGGGGTTCTGGTCACGGGCGTGCAGCCGGCCGGCTTTGCGGCGGAGCTGGGCGTGCAGCGGGGCGACGTCATCCTGAGCCTGAATCAACAACCGCTGCACTCGGTGGAGGAATTCTCTCGCTTGCAGAGCCAACTCAAGTCCGGCAACGACGTGCTCTTCCTCATTGCGCGCCGGACACAGCGCACGTTCACAACAATCTACCTCGCCGACCGTCTCCCATGAAGGCGGGGAGGGAATTGCCTTGACCGTCCGTCCCAAACGGATTTGCGCGTTCGTTGCCGTGCTGCTTGCCGGCGTGCTGTTGGTGCCCGCCTATTCATCCGCGCAGGACAAAACGGGAAGCAGTTCGACCGGAAAATCCACGACCGCGAAGAAGAAGGTCGAAAAGCCTGCGGTCGCGAAGGATTCCCGGAAGGCCTCGCTGCGTTCCCGAAAGCGCGGCCGGCGAATCTCCTATCGTTACCGCCTGGCACGCCTCAAGCTCGAGCCGCAGCGCGTGGAAGAGATCCAGCAGGCGCTAAGGCAAGCTGGCTATCTGCAGCGGGAACCCAACGGCCGCTGGGATGATCTGACCAAAGACGCCATGCGCCGCTACCAAGCCGACCACCGCTTCGCCTCGACCGGCCTCCCCGAAGCTAAGTCGCTGATGAAGCTCGGCCTGGGCCCTCACCCCCTGCCCGAAGATTGCGACCCCACGGCGCAGGCACAGGCCGATAGCACCTCACCCGCGCCCGGCCAGCCACCACCGCACTAGGCGATTTGGGAAATAGACAAGTGCATTTGATCCGGGTGGGTCCTGGGCGGGTCTTCTACCATCACGAAATCTTTTCCCACGCCGTGGTCCATGTAGCCTTTCTGCTCAACCGGTTGACGCCCAAGCAGCGCACAGTTCGACGTGACTTTCTGCGTAAGGTTCGCCTGTTGTGCCGTCCTAGGTTTGGGCGTAAACTCAAACCAATGAGCAGGCCACTAGCTTAGCAAGTCATTGGGGTGGAGTCATGGTCAAAAGGGAACTTACTACAACAGCTTGAATCGGGGCCGTCGACTCCCGAAGGGCCATGGGTTGCTCACTTGAGTGCGTGCATGGGATGCTCAAGGAGGCTTACATGGGTGACCTTAGAAAAGCAGATAAACGCGAAAGTATTTGTCCGCTCTGCGGCGAGGACACCGGCAATAAGGTAAGAAAGCTTTACGGAAATTCGGTCTGTCAAAAATGCTACGTGGGCTTTGCTCGCCGAAGGCATCTCGCGTTCATTGTTGATAACGCTCTGGGTGGTCTCCTGCTCTTGGTTTTGCTTGGATCTGTCGGGCTCGCGTTTACGCTCATGGAGCCCGTTTCCCGATTGCAATGGACCTATGTTGACAAGAGCGGGAATCCGATTGCTGATGCCAGATTCTTTGATGCGGGCCCGTTTTCTGAAGGGGTGGCTCCAGTGAGAGTGTCGACTGAATCCCTGTGGGGCTACGTTGACAGGGCAGGGAGATTCGTGATTCCCCCAAGACCCGCAGTTTTCGCCCGCCCGTTTTCAGAGGGTCTAGCTCTGGTGTATGGGCTCGGATACATCGATAAGACTGGGGAGGTAGTGATCAGCGAGCACCGTGATTTTTGGCTCTCTGAGTCTTTCTCCGAAGGTCTAACGCCGGTCCATGTCGGCCAGCATTGGGGCTACATTGACAGGACTGGAACAGTTGTCATCAAGCAGCAGTTTGATTTTGCCAATTCTTTTGCCGAGGGCCTTGCCCCGGTCCAGAGAGATGATATGTGGGGGTACATCGACAAAACAGGAAAAGTAGTGATCCCTTGCCAGTTCTACGCAGCACGGCCTTTCTCCGAAGGATTGGCAGCAGTGCAGGTGCGCCGGAGCCAAGCCGGCACATTCGCCGAAGATAGATGGGTTTACGTGGACGAAGCAGGGCATCCTGTTGGTCCAGAATTCACGTATGTCACGGATTTCGCTGAGGGTCTAGCCGCCGTGCGAGACATTGAAGGCCGTTGGGTTTATATCGATAAAACAGCACACACTACAATTGATGCTCAATTTGGCGAAGCCCGACCCTTCTCAGAGGGATTGGCAGCGGTGGCGTCGAGTGAATATACGTGGGGCTACATTAACAACGTTGGCGAAACGATAACCGGGAGCAAGTTTGCTAGAGCCGAGACTTTCCGTGACGGGCGGGCAGCGATAATGCTCGGCGGGAAGTGGGGGTACCTTGGCAAAAGAGGCGAAATAGTAATCCCTCCTCAATTTGACGAGGTCACTGATTTCCACGAAGGAATTGCAGCGGTGCGCAAGATTGGCAACATGGCCAGGCTCATTGACTTGGAGCACCGCACAGAAGACGAGTTCGGCCTTGGCCCAGTGGCATGCATCGCGAACTTGGTCGGCCTTCTTGTGTGGCTTTGCAAGGACGGTCTTCGAGGTTACTCTCCCGGAAAGGCAATGGCGGGAGTGCAGGTCTTGGACGTGGCGTCACGGAAGCCAGCCGGCCTGTGGGCGTCTTTCAAGAGAAACCTCCCTCTGGCAATTCCATTCATGGTCCTGATAGTAGCCTTTCAGCTCCTCAGAGGTCCCAGGACGGGGGATCGGTGGGCCCGCACGCGAGTTGTTTGGAGGAAGTACATTGACAAGGCGCCGTTTTCGTTTGGCACGGTACCTTAGCGCTTCAGGCGGTGGACCCCGGCCTCCCCGAAGCTAAATCGCTGATGAAGCTCGGCCTGGGCCCTCACCCCCTGCCCGAAGATTGCGACCCCACGGCGCAGGCACAGGCCGATAGCGCCTCACCCACGGCCAGCCAGCCGGGACCCAGCTCACCATCCGGAACCCCCACCCAATAGTAGAAGGCAGTAGGCAGCACGCAGTAGGCAAAGAGCTCCCCTACTCAGAGCGGTGGAGTTTAAGAGGGAGCCGGGCGATGGCGCGGCCGGGCATTCAATCGACCCGGCGCCAGATTAGGGTGGTGTTGTCAAAGCCGCCGGAGGCAAAGTATTCGCTGTCGGGGCTGAAGGCGAGGGCCATCACCCCTCCACTGTGCCCGGTGAGAGTGCGTAACTCGCGCCCGCTCGCGACATCCCAAAGCTTCAAGGCGTTATCCCAACTGCCGGAAACCAGGTATTTGCCGTCGGGGCTGAAGGCGAGGACGGTCACCCAATGCGAGTGCCCAGTGAGTGTTTTGACTGCCCGTCCGCTTTCCACCTCCCACAGCCTTACGGTTTTGTCACGGCTACCCGAGGCGAGGTAGCCCCCAGCGGGCGAGAAGGCCACGGCCTCGACTTGCGGACCACCGGTGCGGGCCGGAATACTGCTTCCCGTGGCCAAATTCCAGAGCGTGACGCTCCCCTCGATGCCGCCTGCGGCGACGTAGCGCCCATCCGGGCTGAGCGCCACAGCTTTGACCGAGAATTTGTCGCCCGTAAAGTTCCGGACTTCTCTCCCCGTAGCCACTTCCCACAGCCTTACTTTTCCGTCCCCGCCCCCTGTGGCCAGAAGGTGGCCGTCCCGGCTGAAGGCGAGGCATGCTCCGCTATGAGCAAAGGAGCGGACTTCCTGCCAAGTTGAGGCATCCAACAACCTGACTTCTTCGCCGGCCGTCGCCAAATAGCGGCCGTCGGGACTGAAAGCCACGCGCATCACAATGGGCCGGTGACTGGCCAAAGTCTGGACGGTGCGCCCACTGGCCACCTCCCAGATTTTGACGGTGCCGTCCCCACTCCCCGTCGCCAGGTACCGGCTGTCCGGGCTAAAGGTGAGCGACAACACCCCGCCCCCGAATGGGGCGAGCTTGTGTGCCGGAGCCAATTCCAACGCCGTTGCCTCGAGCTTCGCATTTACCTCCACACTCTGCCCGGGCAGCAGGCTGAGTGACTGCTCGTAGGCGCGATGGTGAGGCGCAGACACTCGGAGGCTGTGCGGGCCCACTGGGAGTTCATAAATCACGTACTCTCCCTGCGCATTGGCCTTGCCGAGCAACTGGCCGTCCGACCATATCTCCGCATTCGGCAGGGTCCTAACCACAATCGCACTGACGGTCTGTTTGGCGCTGCGCAGGGCGTCGAGGAGCGTGCTGTCGGCACCGGCGGCGCGCAGGGATGCCAGGAACTCGTCCGTGGGTCGGAAAGCGATGCCCCGCCGACTCACCAATTCAGCGATTCGGCGGCTCGCCACGCCGCCGGCGACCAGCATGTGCAACTGGTCACGAGTAAGCGGCACGGGGTTCGCGTCGCGCAACGCTTTCAGCAGGGATTCCTGCGCTCCGGCGGCTTTGAGTTCTGCCAGGTACCCTGCGGGTAAAACGAATTCGATGCCGCGGCTTTGCACTGCCTCGGCAAGTTCGCGGCTATCCACGCCGGCGGTGACAAGTTCGCGCAGCAGGTCTTTGCTGAGCGAACCCCGACCGGCCCCCAGCCCCACTGTCCCCACGGCCTTGAGGAGCACTGGCTGCGCTCCGCCCTGGCGGAGTTCTTGCAGGACAGACGCTGTGACCTCAAAGGCCAGGTCCCGCTGGGTCACCGCTTGGGCCAACTGCTGGCTGTCAGTTCCTCCGGCCACCAGTTGCTGCAATTCGCTTCTTGTGAGGGGATTCTGGGATGAATCAGATACCTGCGCGAAACTGCCACAGGCAAGAAGCAGGACAATGAGGGCCGGTCGCGCGCACGCCACATTCCACCTGCTGAGCGGGCAAGTTTTTCAACCGGCCACATCATAGCTCAAGGCGGTAAAGATTTCAGGCCAGAAGACAGGAGCCAGTATTCACAATTAACAATTCGGAATTCCGACTCCCACCCCGACCTGCACCACTCACAACTAACAACGGACAAATGACCAACAACGATCTGCGCGTCAGTCCGCGCCTTCGTAGCGCTGCGGTCTCGCCGGCGTGCCGGCTGGAAGCCGGCGCTACGTATCAATCTGCGCGCGTTGCAGCCGGTCGCTGTAATCCACGTACACCGATTTCCATTCCGAGTAGAAATCCAGCGCCGTGACGGCGGCTTCGCGATGGCCGTTGCCGGTCTGCTTCGTTCCGCCGAAGGGCAGGTGAGTCTCCGCGCCGATCGTGGGCGCGTTCACATATACAATCCCGGTGTCCAGGTCGCGCGTGGCCTGGAAGGCTCGGTTGACGTTTCGGGTGTAAATGGAGGACGAGAGTCCGTAAACCACACCATTGTTGATTTCGATGGCCTCCTCCAAGGTATCGAACGGGATTACCGAAACCACCGGCCCGAAGATCTCCTCTTGCGAAATTCGCATCCTGGGATCGCAGTCGCCGAAGATGGTGGGCGCATGAAACCAGCCCAGGTCGTACTCGCCGCCCGTAAGGCGCTGCCCCCCGCAGAGCAGTTTCGCACCCTCATTCTTGCCAATCTCGACGTATTCTTCCACGGTCTTCAGTTGGCCCTGATTGATGCAGGGGCCCATCTGGACGGTGAGGTCGAGCCCGTTGCCCACCTTGAGCGCGCGCGCCCGTTCCGCGAACCGCGCGGTGAATTCCTTATAGACTTTCTTGTGGCAGGCGACGCGGCTGGCAGCGGTGCAGCGCTGGCCGGTGGTGCCGAAGCCGCCCCAAAGAGCGCCCTCCACGGCCAAGTCGAGGTTGGCGTCGTCCATCACGATGATGCAGTTCTTGCCGCCCATTTCCAGGCAGCAATGCTTGAAGGTGTGCGAGCAGGCTTCGGAGACCTTCCGGCCGATTTCCGTCGAACCGGTGAAGGAAACCACCTTGACATCTTCATGGGTCATCAGCCGATCGCCAACCTCGCCCCCGCCGCCTGTTACGTAGTTCACCACGCCGCGCGGGACGCCGGCTTCCTCCAGGGTTTTGGCCAGGTTGTACATCGAGAGCGGGGTGTCCGTGGCCGGCTTCATCACTACCGTGTTGCCGCAAATCAGTGCCGGCATCACCTTCCAGGAAGGAATCGCCATGGGGAAGTTCCAGGGTGTGATGAGCGAGCAAACGCCAATGGGGGCGCGCACCGTCATGCAGAACTTGTTCGGCAGCTCGGAGGTGGTGGTCTGCCCAAACATCCGGCGCCCCTCCCCCGCCATGTAGAACGTCATGTCGATCGCTTCCTGGACGTCGCCGCGGGTCTCGACAAGAATCTTGCCCATCTCGCGGGTCATCTGCTGCGCGAACTCTTCCTTGCGCTCCACCAGCAGCCGCGCGGTGCGAAAAAGGATTTCGCCGCGCTTGGGCGGCGGCATCAAACGCCAGGATTTGAAGGCTTCCTTCGCCGCCGCGATGGCATTATCAATGTCTTGCGCGTTCGACTTCTGGAAGATTCCGATGAGTTCATTGCGATCGGCGGGGTTGAGATTTTCAAAAGTCCTTCCGCTGACCGATTCAACCCATTCTCCGTTGATGAGGTTCCTGTAGACTTTCGGTGGAGCCATTAGCGATTCCTCCTGAAAGGGTGACATTGGCGGGAGCGTGGCGCGCGTTCCCACCTATTTCTCTCACAATCTGAGAACCGCGAAACTATAGCAGAGGGGCTGAGGGCCTTCAAGGCGGGAGGCCGGACTTCAGGCCGGCATTTTGGGGCACAGCTTCCGGTCCTGCTGCGGCACCGGCACGCTGCATGTCCTGGCAAGGCTTAGTAGAGGAAAGGCCGAGAACGCCCCTCAGGAAAGCATCCTGAGGGGCACTCAGTCTGTGTTTTCAAGTGACCCGACGCAGTTGACCCGGGTGACCGGTTCAGGCGGGCTTGGCCTGCGTCTTCGTGAACCTTCAGCTGCGGAAACCGTGCTGACTTCTTATGCGCCGACGCTCCTTCAGGCTCGACGCGATAGCTCGGACGCTCAGGTTTCCCTACGACGCGCTCGACGCCGTTGCCGTGCTCAGACAAGCGCAAGGGTTTCGACCGCGGGCGGCTTTCAGCCAGTCCCTTTACTTCTTGCCGCTCGTGAAGACGATGCCGACCCCGAGACGGAAGTTGTGCTCCCAGATTCCACCAATGTGCGTGGGGAGGTAGTCAACCTGCATGACGCGAAAAGCGAGGCGGTCGCTTATTTTCACGTCCACACCACCACCGTAGCCCATCGCAAAAGCGGTTGACGTGTCGCCTCCACCCCCCCCGGCGGTTGCGGCGCCGAAGAGTGTGTGGGCGAATACGGTGCTTTTCTCTGTCCGGTAGTAGAAGCGAGGCCCAAATAGGTACTCATACACCCAGAGCCTAGTGCCCTCGAGACTCTTGTACTGTCCGCCAAAATCGCCCACAATGCCCACGTTTTTACGGAAGTTCCCGGCCACACTGGCTTGCCAGCCAACGGCGTTATAACGGGGGTCACCAACGCCGCTATCGAAGTTCATATAGGAGAAGCCCCCGAAAATCTCCGCCTTGGGGTACTCGTCCTGGCCCATTGCGGGTACGGCAAGCAGCGCCGTAAGGAGCAAAAGCAATCCGACTTTCCGCATATTATGTAACCTCCTGAAATGGTCCTGCAATTTACGCCGACACTTGTATGATAATTCGGCATTCTTGTCAATACGATTCTTCAGACGTGCATAAATTCAGTATATCGCCGCATGGCTATGTTCTTGTGGGAAACTCGAGGGGCTGAAGCGAACCGCGCCGCGAGCAATCCTTGACACACCGATTTCGGGCGGGTAGAATAATGCCAAGCTGTGGCGCTAATTCCTTGAAACGGCGCAACTTAGCTTCAAGATGCGGGACGAGATCAAGCTCCAAGAACGGCAGGGCGAAATCCTGGCAGCCATTGTCCGCCTGTTTGTCTCGAGCGGGATACCGGTTGGCTCCAAGGCCATCGCCGAGTACCTGAGCGAATCGCTGAGCTCGGCGACTATCCGCAATGTCATGGTTGAACTGGAGGCGGCCAGCTTCCTATCCCAACCGCACGTGTCCGCCGGGCGGATACCCACGGACAAGGCCTACCGCTACTACGTGGACTGGATGCTGGAAACCACTCGGCTGGCGCCAGAAACCGAGAAGTACATTGATGAGTCCCTGGCCAGCGAGCCCGGCACCCCCGAGCAACTGATGACCAGGACCTCCCACGTCTTGTCGGAGGTGTCGCAGAACGTCGGCATAGTCCTCGGCCCGAGGCTTGAGGAGAAGCTGCTGGAGCACATCAAGTTTGTCAGGCTGCCGGATGGGCGCGTCCTGGCGGTGATTGTTTCGCGGCCTGACCTGATCGAGAACAAGGCCCTGGACTTGGATGATGAGTTCGCGCAGGAGGAACTCGATCAGGCCAGCGACTTCTTGAATGGAGAATTTCGTGGCTGGTCTCTCCGGACCATTCGCGTGGAGATCTTCAAGCGTCTGGAAGAAATGAAGACCCTGTATGACCGCCTGCTCTCCACCGTGGCCGCGCTGTTCACCTGGGGGGCGCTGGGCGGGGAAGAGCCGGGCCCGCTCTTCGTGGACGGGGCGGCGAGGATCCTGGGCCTGCCGGGTTTTGAGGACGCGCGCCAGATCAAGGAATTGCTGAAGGCTTTTGAGGAAAAGGCTAAGCTGGCGAAAATTCTCAGCGCCTGCCTGGAGACCTCCCGCTCGCAGGTGCGGGCCCTCATCGGCCGGGAAAACCCGGTAAGCGAGATGCGACACTGCGCGATTGTCGTGGCGCCGTACCGCTACCGTAATCGCGTGGTAGGGGCCTTGGGCGTTGTGGGACCGACACGCATGGAGTACGACCGCGCTATTACAACGGTGGATTACGTAGCCCACCTTTGCAGCAGGCTCTTAAGCGCCGTCTGAAAGGCCCCTCCTCTCTGCAGCCTTCGAAGTTGAGTCCGAGGCGCGCATCTCAAGGCAGCGTCCCCGCTAGCGGAATGTTGTACAATTGCAGGGGTATGGAAAACGAGAAGGAATCGATTGTGCCGTCGGCGCAGGGAACGGCTCGGGAGGCCGAGAATGAAAAGCCCCAGCCAGCGGCCCCTCCCGGCCTCGAGCCCGAAGGTGGGGAGCCGGAGTTTCCCACTGACTTGGCCACAGCCTTTCAGAGACTCCAGGCTGACAAGGACGCGCTCCACGAGCGGCTGCTGCGGAAGCAAGCTGAGCTGGAGAATTTCCGTAAACGCATGCAGCGGGAAAAGGACGACTATCTCCAGCACGCGACGGCCGACTTGGTTCGGGCCCTACTACCTACGCTGGATGGTTTTGAGCGGGCGCTCAAGCATCGCGCCGCGGATATTCCCGAGCAGTTTTACCGGGGCATGGAGCTGATCTACCGCGACCTGTTGGAAGTGCTGATGCGCGCGGGGCTCGTGCCGCTGGAGACCGTGGGGAGGACTTTTGACCCGCGCCTCCACCAGGCCGTGGAGACTATCGCCACATCGGAATACCGCGACCAGGAGATCGTGGAAGAACTGCAGCGCGGCTACAAGTTGAGGCAGCGTCTGCTGCGACCGGCGATCGTGAAGGTTGCGGTCGCCCCACGCCCGGAGAATCTCCAGACCCCAGCGGAACAGCCAGCCTCCTCCGGGGATCCGGAATGAGCGGGCGACGACTGGGCGAGTGAGGTCATCGTTTGAACCACGGGCGGGACTACTACGCAGTTCTCGGGGTAGCACGCGACGCCGGCGAGCAGGAGCTCAAGAGCGCTTACCGGAAGCTCGCTCTCCAGCATCACCCAGACCGTAATCCCAACAACAAGGAGGAGGCGGAAGAGAGATTCAAGGAGATTACGGAAGCCTACGGCATTCTGGCGGATCCTCAGAAGCGCGCGGCCTACGACCGGTACGGGCACGCTGCCTTTGATAGCGCCGCCGGATTTACGCCCGACTTCTCCTCCATCATCTTTTCCGATTTTGAGGATATTTTTGGCGACTTCTTTGGCTTCGGGGATCTTTTCGGGCGGGGACGCACGCGGCGGACCCGGGCCCAGCGCGGTGCCGATCTGCGTTACGACCTGGAGATATCCTTTGACGAAGCCGCCATAGGGCTCGAGACCAAGATCAAGATCCCCCGCTGGGAGAACTGCTCCGCCTGCAGCGGACGCGGCGCCAGGAAGGGCAGTGAACCTGTGACCTGCGCGGCCTGTGGAGGTCGGGGCCAGATTCGAACGCAGCAGGGCTTCTTTACAATCGCGCGCACCTGCCCGCAGTGCCAAGGGCTCGGCCAGGTTATCCGCGAGCCCTGCCCCGAGTGCCGCGGCGAGGGACGGGTGCGCCAGGAGAAAGTCCTCGGGGTCCGGATTCCCGCCGGGGTGGACGACGGAACTCGCCTGCGCATGAGTGGCGAAGGTGAGGCGGGGTCCTACGGCGGGCCGCCTGGCGATCTCTACGTCGTGCTGAAGGTCCGGGAGCACCTGTTCTTCGAGCGACGTGCCAACGACCTCTACTGCACAATACCTATATCTCTCTCCCAGGCTGCCCTCGGCGCGGAAATCAAAGTCCCTACCTTGCGCGGCCATGAATCTCTGAGGATTCCCGAGGGGACACAGTCCGGGTCGGTCTTTCGCCTGCGCGCCAAGGGTTTTCCCAGCCTGGACGGCCACGGGCCCGGCGATCTCTACGTGACAATCCATGTGGTGATCCCCAAGCACCTTTCGCGGGAACAGCGGCAGCTTATCGAGGTGCTTAGTCGCTCACTGCGTCTCGACAACGAACCGCTGGAGAGACGAGTGGCGCAAAAGGTGAAAGACTTCTTCGGCTAGCGCGCGCTTGCTCCCGCCTTTGCCGCAGCGTGCCGAAAAGCCAACCCGACCCAAGTCATCCGACCATGAGCGCAACGTCCACACCAGGCTACGACGTAGTCGCCATGCAGCCGAGCGATTGGGAGCAAGTGCGCGCCATCTACCTGGAGGGCATTCACGCCGGCGACGCCACCTTTGAGACAGATGCTCCACCCTGGGACCAGAGGGATGCCGGTCATCTGCGGGAACCCCGTCTGGTCGCGCGATGCGGCGAGGTTATCTTGGGGTGGGCAGCGCTGAGCCCGGTTTCCAGCCGCTGTGTGTACGCCGGCGTGGCCGAAGTCAGCATCTACGTTCGCGACCAGCGTCGAGGGCAGGGCATCGGCCGCGCCTTGCTGGAGAGGCTCATCGCGGAATCCGAGCAAGAAGGGATATGGACGCTCCAGGCCGGCGTGTTCCCCGAGAATACGGCAAGCCTCCGGTTGCACCGGAGCTTGGGCTTTCGTGAGCTCGGACGGCGCGAGCGCCTGGGAAAGATAAAAGGCGTGTGGCGAGATGTCGTGCTGCTGGAGCGGCGCAGCAACGTTGCCGGGATAGACTGACCCTCGAGGCGCTAGGTTCGAGGAAGCTTCTGGCCCTCCGCATCCCCAGCTTTCCCCAAGACATCCCAGCCAGTCCAGGAGCGGTGGCCGATACCAGTTCCCCGGCTATCGCGGGCGCCGCAACCAGCGGAAGCCAATGGTGAGCATGCTGGCGTTAAAACCTTCGTTGGGTGGCTCGATGCCAGCGTTCGACATGTGGACGTAGCGGAACTCAAAAACCAGGGCACGCTGCGGCCGAAAGAAGTACTGAATCCCCAGGCCAGCCTGGGGGAGGAATTGGAGCCTTCCGGTCAACTCCGGTGCGCGGGTGTTGAGTGTAGCGTGCAGAACCCCGGCGCCCACATCGAGAAAGGGCATCACGCGCCTGTACGGTTTGCCGTCAAATCGAAACAAGAGCGAAGTGCCCAGCAAGTGCCCGCCGGGGTGAACCGCATTGCCCAGAATGCCTTCGTCCAGAATTTCGAAGCGCCGCACCGGGCCGCGCCGAAAATTCCGGACAATGAAACCCAGTTGGGGTTGAGCAATTAGCAGATTGACGTGCGAGATGTTGCGCGGAATGGCGTTTTCCACCGCATAGCCGAGCTGGAAACCGAAATTCCAGCGGCCGCGGTTGGCCCAGAACGGCGTGGGCTCCGAAGAACTTGGCGGACGCGCCGCATCCGACCCAGACGGCGCCGGCTGCGCTTGCGCCCTAGGCGCCCGTGCCAAAACCGCGCTGGCCACCAGACAAAGAAGGACCAAGTAGAAACGAAGGCGCGCCGAAATCTTGGCCTGATTCTTCCGCTGACCTCCCAAGTCGCTCCAGGCTGGGATGAAGCGATGCACCGAGGCGCTTCTATCCTACTTGCGCGGAAAAATCAACCGCGGAATATATCGAGCCTTCGCTATTGGTGCGCGAAGCGTGGTCAGAGTAGGGAACAATCCAGGGTGAATCAATGGTGGGCCGCGTGCGGAGCGTTCTCGGCGCCGGGCGGCTTGCGCCAGCAGCGATAAATCGTCCAGAGGATTTTCACTCCGGCGCGGGCGCTGCCCCGCAAGGTGCCGGATATTTTCGATTTCCCGTACATGCGGCGGTGGTATTTAACGGGAATCTCGCTCACGCGGAGGCCTAGCCGCGCGGCCTTGGCCTGCATCTCGACGTTCCACCCGAAGTCGCGGTCGCGGAGGTCAAGCCGCCGGAGAGCCTGCCGGCTGATGATCCGCAGCGGGCCGAGGTCTGTGAAGGGAACACGCCACAGCCAGCGGATCAGCCGCGTCGTCAGCCAGTTGCCAAAGCGCTGCACCGCAGCGAGCGAGCCCGGCTCGGCCTGGCCCAGCACGCGCGACCCGACCACCAGATCCCAGCCACCTGCGGCATAGGTCCGCGCCAGCCGCTCAACATCCCGTGGGTCGTCGGAGAGGTCCGCATCCATGAAAACCACGGCCGTCGTCTCCGGCTGCAGCGCCGCAAGGCCCGCTTGACACGCTTGTCCGTAGCCGCGTCGGGGCTCGCACACCACCTGCGCCCCGGCTGCGCGCGCCACCTCTGCCGTCCCGTCTTCACTCCCGTTATCGACCACGATGATCTGGGCAAAGATGCCGGGCGGAAGCTGGTCAAGCTGCCGGCCGATAGAATCCGCCTCGTCGAGCGCCGGGATGATGAGGGCGAAACACTCCCCCCGAGAAAGCATAGCGACGCCTCTCGCCCGCCATTCCAGCAAACGCGCCGCTCAGCGCGGAACGCGTGAGGAGCGTTGCCTTCTTCGCGGGCTTCTTAACTCTGGCACGAATGCGCAGACTGTGGTATAAATCTTCCGTGCGGAGGCAATGCAGGGTAAGGACCCGTCCCATCCCACGATGAATGACGCGCGCGTATCCGCCGGGAACTCGCGGCGGCGCTTTTTTGACACTCGCTATTGGCTGCGCGATCTCATCCTTTCTCTTCTGCTGGCTTTCATTGTGATCTTCTTCCTGTACCAGCCTGTGCAGGTGGAAGGCACCAGCATGATGCCGCGGCTCTCCAATAACGAGCGCATTTTCATCAACAAATTCGTTTACCGGTTCGAGCCCATCCAGCGGGGCGACATCGTCGTATTCTGGTACCCCCTCGACGCATCGAAATCCTATATTAAGCGGGTGGTCGGTCTTCCGGGGGAGCGGGTCCGCGTGGACGAAGGTCGCGTTTACATCAATGGCAAACCCTTGCAGGAATCTTATCTGCCGGCGGAATACTTCGACCGACAGAGTTCTCCCGTCACCTATGTTGAGGCGAACCACTACTACGTCCTCGGCGACCATCGGGAGTCATCCAACGATAGCCGCCTTTGGGGCACGGTGGACCGGAAGTACATTTACGGTAAAGCGGTGTTCGTGTACTGGCCCTTCAGCCAGCTGGGGCCGGTGGAATAGCTGTACCCGCGGCGGGGAGGTTGTGGCCGACAGCCATGGGCGGCCCCGTATAGGGAAAACGGCTCGCGGGAGCAGACCCGGGAAGCAAGCCATGGTCGAAGGCAGTCAGCAGCGATCGGAGAGTGGATGGAGGCGATTCTTGCCTTAGAGGATGGGCGGGTGTTTCGGGGGCGCGGCGACGGAGCCCCCGGGGAGCGTTTTGGCGAGGTCGTCTTCAATACTTCTCTTTCCGGCTATCAGGAAATCCTCACCGATCCCTCCTACGCCGGCCAAATCGTTATCCTCACCTACCCTCATATTGGCAACTACGGGACGAATCCTCTAGATTGCGAATCAGCCCGGCCCTACGCCGAAGGATTGGTGGTCCGCGAGCTGAGTCAACTGGCCAGCAATTGGCGCTCCGTCGAGGAGACCTCGGCGTATCTGGCAAGCTACGGCGTCCCTGTGATTTGCGACATCGACACCCGCGCCCTGGTGCGCCACCTCCGCAATCACGGCGCCATGCGGGGCGTGATCTCGACCGTCGCTCAGGATGAGGCGAACCTGGTGGCCAAGGCCAAGGCTTCCCCCAGCATGGTGGGATTGGACCTGGCCAGTCGAGTCACTACTGCTTTTCGGTACGGATGGAGCGAGCCTTCACGCGACATTTACCACACAGGCGCGGACGCACGCCCACCGGTGCGGTTCCATGTGGTGGCGTACGACTACGGGATTAAACACAACATCTTGCGGCGGCTGGTGGACGTAGGCTGTCAGGTTACGGTCGTCCCGGCACAGATGCCCGCCCGAGACGTGCTGGAGCTTAAACCTGATGGGGTGTTCCTGTCGAACGGGCCGGGCGACCCGGAGCCGGTGGAGTATGCGGCGCAAGCCGTGCGCGAATTGCTGGGACGCGTCCCCATCTTCGGCATCTGCCTCGGCCACCAGATCATTGGCCTGGCCCTGGGCGGGAAGACATACAAGTTGAAATTCGGCCACCACGGCGGAAACCATCCGGTGCTCAACCTGGAAACGCAGAAAGTGGAAATCACCGCGCAGAATCACGGCTTCGCCGTGGACCCGGACTCGCTCAACGCGAGCGAAGTGGTCCTGACGCACATGAATCTGAACGACCAGACGCTGGAGGGCTTGCGGCACAAATCATTGCCCCTTTTCAGCGTCCAATATCACCCGGAGGCTTCCCCCGGCCCCCACGATTCAGCATATCTGTTTGAGCGGTTCACGAAAATGATGGAAGAGTTTCGAAAAAAGGATGAAGTGTAAAAAACCGCGGGACACATTTCACACTTTATCCTTTACCCTTTAGACTTCTTGAGATGCCCAAGCGCACTGACATTCACAAGATTCTGATTATCGGCTCCGGGCCGATCATTATTGGCCAAGCGTGCGAGTTCGACTACTCGGGCACGCAAGCCTGCAAGGCCCTGCGCGCCGAGGGCTACGAGATCGTGCTGGTGAATTCCAACCCCGCCACCATCATGACCGACCCCGAACTGGCCGACCGTACCTACATCGAGCCGCTGGCCGTCGAGTATCTGGAGGCCATCATCGCCCGGGAGCGGCCCGACGCGCTGCTGCCCACCGTGGGCGGCCAGACGGCGCTCAATCTGTCGGTAGAACTGGCCGAGAAAGGTGTGCTGGATCGTTACCACGTGCAGTTGATCGGGGCCTCTCTGAATGCCATCAAGATGGCGGAAGACCGCCTGTGGTTCAAAGACGCGATGCGGCAGGTGGGATTGGAAGTCCCCCGCAGCGTGCTGGTGAACAATCTCGAGGCAGCGCTCAAGGCTGTCGACCAACTCGGTCTGCCCCTGATTATTCGTCCCTCCTTCACCTTGGGCGGGACGGGTTCTGGCGTGGCTTACAACCGCCAGGAATTCGAAGACGCGGTACGCTGGGGCCTCCAACTCAGCCCCGTGCACGAAGTACTGGTGGAGGAGTCGGTGCTCGGCTGGAAGGAATTCGAGCTGGAGGTGATGCGCGACCACGCGGACAACGCGGTGGTGGTGTGCTCCATCGAGAATTTCGATCCTATGGGCATCCACACGGGCGATTCCATCACGGTCGCGCCGGCGCAGACCCTGACCGACAAGGAATACCAGCGGATGCGCGACGCCGCCTTTGCGGTGATTCGCGTCGTGGGTGTGGAGACCGGTGGCTCGAACATCCAATTCGCCGTGGAGCCGGAGACGGGGCGCATGGTGGTCATCGAGATGAACCCGCGCGTCTCGCGCAGCTCGGCCCTGGCCTCGAAGGCCACAGGTTTCCCCATCGCCAAAATTGCCGCACGCCTGGCCATCGGCTACCGATTGGACGAAATCCCCAACGACATCACCCAGAAAACGCCCTCCTGCTTCGAACCGACTATCGACTACGTGGTGGTCAAGATCCCCAAATGGGCGCACGAAAAATTCCCCGACTCCGATCACACCCTGGGGACGCAGATGAAGTCGGTGGGCGAGGTCATGGCCATCGGGCGCACATTCAAGGAAGCCTTGATGAAGGGCCTGCGGTCGCTGGAGACGGGCCGTAAGGCACCTCTGCCGCCCAAGGACCCCAGCGAACTATTGCCGCGCTTGACGACGCCCCATCCCGAGCGCCTCTGGGATGTGTTCTTCGCCTTCGCGGCGGGCATGAGCATCGAGCAGCTTACGGAAATCACCCGCATCGATCCCTGGTTCCTGAATCAGATCCAGCAGATCGTCGAGATGCAGCAAGAGCTCCAGCGCTTCACGCTCGATTCCGTTCCGGCGCCCGTTCTGCGCGAGGCCAAGCGCTTCGGCTTTTCCGACCTGCAATTGGCAGAGTTGTGGGGAACGACGGGCGAGGCCGTCCGCGACCGCCGCAGGCAGTTGAACGTGCGGCCGGTCTTCAAGCGCGTGGATACCTGCGCCGCTGAGTTTGAGTCGTATACACCCTACCTCTACTCCAGCTATGAGGAGGAAGACGAAGCCGAGCCGACCGCGCGCAAGAAGATCATCATCCTCGGCAGCGGACCCAACCGCATCGGGCAAGGCATTGAATTTGATTACTGCTGCTGCCACGCCGCGTTCGCCCTCAAGGAAGAAGGCTACGAGACGATCATGGTGAACTGCAACCCCGAGACCGTCTCCACCGACTACGACACCGCGGACCGCCTCTATTTTGAGCCGCTCACCTTCGAAGACGTCATGGCCATTGTGGAAGAGGAGCAGCCCGCCGGGGTCATCGTCCAGTTTGGGGGCCAGACGCCGCTCAACCTGGCTCGGCAGCTCAAGGCTGCCGGCGTGCCTATCATCGGGACCACACCTGAATCCATCGACTTGGCGGAAGACCGCAAACATTTCGGCACGCTGCTGGCTGATATGGGCATTCCCCAGCCCGAGAATGGCGCTGCCATGAACCTCCCGGAGGCCCTCGAGATTGCCCGGCGCATCGGCTATCCGGTGCTGGTCCGGCCGTCCTACGTGCTGGGCGGGCGGGCGATGGTGATTGCCTACGACGAGACGACTTTGGCCGACTATGTCCGCCGCGCCGAAGAATTGCAGCGGGCCTTCCCGATCCTGGTCGATCGCTTCCTCGAGAACGCCACCGAGGTCGATGTCGATGCGCTCGCGGATGGGGAAGACGTGGTAATAGCTGGCATCATGGAACACATCGAAGAGGCGGGCATTCACTCCGGCGACAGTTCCTGCGTGTTGCCGGCCGTGGAAATCCCCGCGAGCCAGCGGCGGACGTTGCGCGAATACACGGTGAAACTTGCGCGGCAATTGAACGTGGTCGGCCTCATGAACGTCCAGTACGCCATCCAGAACGGAAAGGTGTACGTGCTGGAGGTCAATCCCCGGGCGTCTCGCACCGTTCCCTATGTCAGCAAAGCCACGGGCGTCCCCGTGGCGAAGGTGGCCGCGCGCCTGATGGTGGGTCGAAAGCTGCGCGAGTTTGGGCTGGAGGAGGAGCTCCCGGTCCGCCACTCCTTTGTGAAGTCGCCCGTTTTCCCGTTCCAGAAATTCCCCGGGGCAGACACGCTGCTGGGGCCCGAAATGAAATCCACGGGAGAAGTGATGGGTGTGGCCGACAGTTTCGGTTTGGCCTTCGGCAAGGCCCAATTGGCTGCCCACCAGCGCATCCCTGCTTCGGGCCGCGTCTTCCTCTCCGTGAATGACCAAGATAAACCCCGCGTCGTTCCTATCGCCCGCGACCTCGCCGCCCTGGGCTTCAACCTCGTGGCCACACGCGGGACCGCGCAGACCCTACGGGCTGCCGGCCTGAAGGTGGAGAAGGTTTACAAAGTGAATGAAGGCCGCCCCAACGTGGTTGATTTCATCAAGAGCGGCAAACTCGACCTCATCATCAATACCCCACTCGGTCGCGCTTCGCGTTTCGACGAGAAAGCCATTCGCCGCGCCGGGGTCCAGGGCGGCGTGACCTGTATCACCACGCTTTCCGCTGCCGCCGCGGCCGTGAACGGCATCCGCGCGCAAAGAGAGCAGGGAATTCAAGTGGCCAGCTTGCAGGAATTGCATGCGAAGCCAGCGGTGAGCCCGAAGCCGCTAGCGGTCAGGAATCCCTCGCCCGGAATGCCGAGAGGGGAGAGCTAATCTCGAGCAGCCAAAACACATGACGCGCAAAGAAATCATCGCGAACTTCAAAGGAATCATTCCTCCTGCCGTGACGCCCTTCAATCGCCGGGGCGACATTGACGTCAGGCTCTTCCGGGAGAACCTCCGTCGTTACACAGGAATCGGGTTTTCCGGCGTCCTGGTGGCGGGCTCGACAGGAGAAGCGCCGTTTCTCACCGGCCGCGAGCGCCTGCGTCTGGTAGAGGTGGCGCGAGCTTTAGTCCGCCCGCCGGAACTGCTCATTGCGGGCATGGCCGTGGAGAGCACGCGCGAGACCTTGGCGCTGAGCCGCGAGGCCGTGGCGCGCGGCGCAGACGCGGTGCTCTTGCTCACGCCGAACTATTACAAAGCGCGCATGGATTCAGCCGCCTTGACCGGCTACTTCCGCGCCGTCGCCGACGCCCTCCGCCGCCCCGTCATCATGTACAACATCCCCCAGTTCACCGGCATCCGCATGAGCCCCGACACCATCGCCGCGCTGGCGCGTCATCCCAACATCATGGCCCTCAAGGAAAGCTCCGGCGACCTGGCCTATGTGCGTGCCATCCTGAGGAGAGTCCGGCCGGGCTTTCGTGTGGTGGTGGGCGCGCCGCTCATTTTGCTCGACGCCTTGCGCGCCGGCGCTGCGGGTGCTGTCCTGGGACTGGCAGGCTTCGCGCCGGAGATCTGCCTGGGAGTTTACGAAGCCTTCCGCCGGCACCAAATGAAGACCGCGCGGGATATGCAGCGGAGGCTTGCGGTGCTCGCGCAGAAGATCAGCATTCCTTATGGAATTGCCGGGGTCAAGGTGGCACTCGATTTGTGCGGATACGCGGGCGGTCCGCCGCGCGCCCCACTCGTCCCGCTGGAGGCCGCCGGGCGCCGAGCCGTTGCTGCCGCGCTGCGCGAGGCGCGCGCCGGCCTCGAGTACTGAACTGCCCATCTGTCGCTGACATCGGAGGCACGAAGAGCAACGCGTTTATCTGCCCGTCCCGGGAGTGGTTTGCAGACCAGTTGGGCAACAGAGGGTAAACATTCTGATGGGTCACGCCAGTATCCCCTACACGCGCGTGCCGCACTCAAGTAAGCTTCTGCTTGACTACCTCTACCATTTCGATAGTGTCCGGGATTTCTATACGGGTTCACCCTTCACTTCCGCAACCTACAAGGATCTAGCCCAGCAGCTCACAGGCTTCCACAGGGAGCGGACAGCTCTGTTGGAAATCTTGACCCGCCAGAATGAAGCGTTCGGCAGCGCGGAGCCTACCTTCGCCAGCATCCGTCGGCTGAGAGAGCCAGGAACGTTCGCCGTGGTGACCGGTCAGCAGGTAGGCTTATTCTCCGGGCCGGCGTTCACGCTTTACAAGGCGTTGACGGCCGTGCGCCTGGCTCAAGTGCTCTCCGAAGAAGGCTTGCCCTGCGTCCCGATCTTTTGGCTGGCAACCGAAGACCACGATTTGGACGAAGTGGCACAAGCTGGGATCTTTGATGAGGAGTACGGCCTGGTCACCCTGAAAGACTCCGGCGAACGACCCGCGCCGCGTTCGCCGGTGGGCGTGGTGAAACTGACGGACGAGATCAACGTCGCGCTCGATCGCCTTCAGGCAACGCTTCCCGCCGGTGAGCCCCGCGAAGCTCTGCTCGGTGATCTGCGCGCCTGTTACCAGCCCGGCGCCACCTGGGCGCAAGCCTTCGGACGCTTGCTGACGCGGCTGTTTGGCCAATGGGGCGTGGTGATGCTCGACCCGCTCGACAACGCGCTCCGCCCCCTCATTGCACCGATGTTCACACAGGCACTGACTCAGGCCGCGACTCTGCGGGCGCATTTGATTGACCGTTCGCAAGCCCTCGTTCGGGCGGGCTACCATGCGCAGGTGCACGTGGCGGAAGATTCCACGCTGGTCTTTGCGAGGCGGCACGGGAACCGGCTGCCGGTTGCTCTGCGTAATGGCCGCTTTTTCGTCGGGGAGGAAGAAACATCGTTGGCAGAGCTGACGGCGGAGGCGGAAAGTCTTACGCCCAACGTTCTGTTGCGCCCGCTTGTGCAAGATGTGCTTCTGCCTGCGCTGGCCTACGTCGCCGGGCCCTCCGAACTGGCATATCTGGCCCAGGCTCATACGCTTTACGCTTCCTTCGGGCGACCACAGCCCATCATTTTCCCCCGCGCCGGGTTCACTCTGGTGGATCGCAGAATCCAGCGCCTGATGGAGAAGTATGCGCTGGAAGTGGAAGACGTGTGGCAAGGAGAGGAACACTTGGGCCGCAAGATTGCCGGGGCGGAATCGGCCGAAGGCTGGTCGAAGCGTTTCGACGAGAGCGAGCAGGAGTTGGCCCGCTTGCTGGCGCGCTTGCGCCAGAATCTCGAAACCCTCGATCCAACCTTGCTCGACGCGCTCAAGAACGCGGAAGAAAAAATGCGATACCAGATGGAACGTCTGCGCGGCAAGGTGAGCCGCGCGGCACTGGAGCGTTCTGAACTGCTCTCCCGGCACCAGCAAACACTGCGGCGTTTCCTGATGCCAGAAAAGAACCTCCAAGAGCGCCAGGTGAGCGGCGTTTACTTCCTGGGGCGTGCCGGCTACGAATTGCTCCCGCGGCTCCTGGGACACGTTCAAACCCAATCCTCAGACCATCAGGTGCTCGTCTATTAGCCCGGACCGCCCGTCATCCACACACACTTCCATCGCCTGGCAACGTGCTTGCCTGGAGCCGCGGGGCAGGTCTGCTATAATTACGTCGCGCAGCTAAACATAGAGTTGTACGGACAGGGCTCCGGGAAGAAACCGAGGCCCGGGAAGGGAATTCTCATGACATTAGATAACGACCAGCGCGCGGGAACCGAGAAGACCGCTGCTCGCGCGCACGCCGTGCAGGTGGAAACTCGCGCGCGCGTCGAATTCAAAGACGTCACAAGTTTGATTCAGAGGCTCGTCACAGAGTCAGGTGTGCAGAGCGGCACGTGCCACGTTTTCGTGCCCCACACCACAGCGGCGATCCTCATTAATGAGAATGCGGACCCGGGCCTACAGAAGGACCTGGACCATTTCCTGAAGAAGCTGGCGCCGTTCGACAACGATTACTGCCACGACGACGGCAACTGTGACGCGCACCTGAAAGCCTCGGTCATCGGTTGTTCGAAATCCCTGTTGATTGAGCACGGGCGGCTGATTCTGGGCCGATGGCAGGGCGTCTTTTTCTGTGAGTTTGACGGACCCCGGCGCCGCGAACTGCGCGTAAAAATCGTCTCCGACTAAAGGGTAAAGGATGAAGTGTAAAGTATGAAAACGACGCGCCTCTAGAAAGCGCTTGTTCAGACTTCATACTTTACACTTCACGCTTTCGTCACGGCCCTACGCCACAAGACACGTGTGGAGCCTGATGGGAAACCTGGGCATTTACATTCAAGTTCCTTTCTGCGCATCGAAGTGCAGCTACTGCAATTTCAGCTCGCAGGTAGCGCGCGCGGATGCGTTCGACAACTATTGCCGGGCGGTGGAGCAGGAAATCGGAGAAATACCGCGCCTATATGAGTCGCGCGGGATTGGACAACGGCTGCTGGACTTCTCTGTCGATACCCTGTACGTGGGAGGTGGCACTCCGCCCATTGTCGGCGGAGAGCGACTCGAGCGCATTCTCAACGCCTTTCGCAACCGATTCCGCCTCGCGCCATCGCCCGAATTCACCCTCGAGGTCACTCCGGGTTCCGCCGCCGCGGACTTCCTCGCGTGGGCGCACACGCAAGGAGTGAATCGCCTGAGCATCGGTGCCCAGTCGTTCAACGACATGGAGCTTCGCTCTGTGGGCCGCCTCCATTCGGCCGCGGCTGCTTGTGAACTCACACGGCAGGCCCGCCAAGCAGGCATCACTAACCTCAGCCTGGACCTGATTGCCGGATTGCCTCACCAGACCGAAGCCTCGTGGGAAGAAAGCCTGCGCGTCGCGGGGACGATCAGACCGGAACACATCTCTGTTTACCTATTCGAGGTAGACGAGAAAAGCCGCCTGGGCAGGGAAGTGCTGCGTCATGGAACTCGCTATCACGCCGAGGCGGTCCCCGACGAGAAATTCACGGCGGAAGCCTACGAAGCAGCACGCGCGTTCCTGCGCGGCCAAGGGTACATCCAGTATGAGATTTCCAACTTTGCCTTGCCCGGGTACGAATCCGGGCACAATCAGAAGTATTGGAGGCTCGAACCCTACATCGGTCTGGGTGCTGGAGCGCACTCCTTTGACGGCGAGCGCCGCTGGGCCAATGAGACGGCGTCCGAAGTCTATGTGCAGAAGCTCGGGCGCGGCGACTCGCCCATCGCTGAAGTTCGTTGGCTTTCACCCCAAGAACAACTGGAGGAATTCTTCTTCGTCGGCCTGCGCCAGAGCGAGGGCATTGATCTGGCGCTCGCTGGCCGCCGGTGGGGAGTTGGTCGAGTCGCGCGCTGGGAACCGACCATCTCCGCGCTGGCTCAGAGAGGCTGGCTCGAGCGGCGAGGGCATACCATCCGCCTGAGCGAGCCGGCCTATCTGATCTCGAACGAGGTCTTTCAGGAATTCGTAACGGTATAGTTGTCAGCCGTCAGTTCTCAGTCGCCTGTGACTGGAACTTGAGAACTGAACGGTGGGTACTGACAACCAACAACCAACCACTCACCACGAACATCGAGAATGGAGCGAATAGAATTCCATGAACCAGCCAATCGTCGATTTACGCAGTGACACAGTGACGAAGCCAACGCCCGCCATGCGGCGCGCGATGTACGAGGCGGAAGTGGGAGATGATGTGTACCGCGAGGATCCCACCGTCAACCGTCTTCAGGAGCGCGCGGCGGAAATCTTCCAGCGCGCGGCGGCGCTCTTCGTGCCCTCAGGAACCATGGGCAACCAGGCCGCCATCAAGGTTCACACGCGGCACGGCCAGGAAGTAATTTGCGAGCAGCGCGCCCACATCTTCAACTTCGAGATGGCCATGACCGCTGCTTTTTCGGGCTGCCTGGCGCGGCCCCTCTGGGCCGAAGACGGCATCCTGACGTGGGACCTGATTGCGCCTTATGTCCGCGGCCGCAGCGACCACCGCGCGCGCACCGGCCTCGTTTCGCTTGAGAACACTTCAAACCTGGCGGGCGGCTCAGTCTATCCCCTGGAGATCTCCGACGACATCTGCGACCGCGCTCATGCGGCAGGCTTGCCCGTGCACCTGGACGGCGCGCGCATCTTCAATGCCAGCGTGGCTTCGGGGCGTTCGGTTGTGGAGCTGACGCGCAAGTTCGACTCCGTGATGTTCTGCCTCTCGAAGGGCCTGGGGGCGCCGGTGGGCTCGATGCTTGTGGGCAGCAAGGAGTTCTTCGAGGAGGCGCGCCTGGTGCGCAAGATGCTCGGCGGCGGGATGCGCCAGGCGGGCGTACTGGCGGCGGCTGGCTTGGTGGCGATCGAGGAAAGTCCGAAGCGGCTCCACATCGATCACGCCAATGCCAAGTTCCTCGCGCAGGGACTGGCCGAGATCCCTGGAATCAAGATCGCTCCTGCCAAGGTGGTCACGAATATCTTGTTTCTGGATGTTTCGGGAACTGGCCTGACCTCTTTCGAGATCTCCACGCGGTTGGCCGCTCAAGGTGTGCTGGCGAACGGCGTGACGCCCGAGACCATGCGCATGGTAACCCATCTGGATGTGGACCGCGCCGGCTGCGCCCGCGCCGTCCAAGTCCTCCGCGAGGTGCTCAGCGGACCGCACAACACAACATCTACCTGAACTGGGCGGGCGATCGCGGCTCCCGTGGCAGGGCCGGGTTCAAACCGCAGCCCAGTCCGTGCTCACTTTTTCCTGGCGGCTTGTTTAGCGGCGAGCTTGCCCAGGGCATCGAAGTAGTGCCGCCGATAGATGGGGTCGTCGGGCTCCAGGCGGGTAGCAGTGCGGTATTCCTTGAGAGCACCTTCCAAGTCGCCGAGTTTTTCGAGCGCATAGCCCAGGCCGTTGTGGGCGTCGGCGTCCGTCGGGTCATACCGGACAGCTTCGAGCATTTCCACTCGCGCGCGTTTCCACTCTTTGGCCAGAAGGAAAGTGATCCCCATCTCGCGGTGGAGGTCGGAATTCTCCGGGTCCAGCGCATAGGCACTCCGCAGATGCTGGATCGCTTCCTCGATGCGTCCCCGGGCGCGGAGTTGGACTGCCTCCTGAATGTGCCGGCGCAGTCGGACCTTGACCTCGGCAGGCGCGAGCGATGTGGTGGCAGATTCCGGTGCTACAGGCTCTTCCACCTCGTGGCGGACCTCCACGTTCTCTCCCGCGCGTGGCGAGACGAAGTACGCCTTTCCGTGTTCGTTCGGACAGCGGATGTGAATGTAGTGATCGCCCGGCTCAAGCGCAGAAGTAAGGAAAGTCCCCGTAGCTGAGGTCTTCCCAACAAATGCGGAATCCACGTCCACGGTGCAGCCGGCGCGGCCGGTCCAGACCCTCACCTGCGCCGATGGCAACTCCTTCTCGCGGGCAAGCA
>Ga0315284_10000536_pt1 | contig 51568 bp, 49 predicted proteins | sample YL17G09_16_MG_FD_203696 | JGI IMG/M metagenome (GOLD analysis project Ga0315284, IMG submission 203696) | Sediment microbial communities from Yellowstone Lake, YNP, Wyoming, USA - YL17G09_16 | ecosystem: Environmental > Aquatic > Freshwater > Lake > Sediment | place: USA: Wyoming | collected...
TTTATTAATCTAAAGATTTTAATTAGATATTCGACCTTTGTAAATTACTATATTATACAGGAAAACAAAAAAACTGTCCTGTGGATAACTTTTTATCAACACTTACCCGAGCCGCAGCGAAGGGTGAAGAAGAGGATTTATCCTCTTCGCCTACCCCGAAAGGACACAATCAAATCGTGTCCTTTTTGTTTTTTATGGACCTAGGCAGAATCGAACTGCCATTCCTACATTGCAAATGTAGTGTTCTGCCATTAAACTATAGGCCCTAACCCTTTGCTTCCTTGTTGAACAAGATTGGTGGGTGTGGAAGGAATCGAACCTTCGACCTCTATCTTATCAGGATAGCGTTCTACCACTGAACTACACACCCTTATTATTTAGGCAAGGAGGACTTCGGTCGTCAAGTCGAAGACGAGACGAGAGAAGAAACGCTTTTCTTCGAACTCTTTTTCACCTGTTCTTTGACAAAATAGTTAAGTATTGAATACCTAAGGCAAAAATCAGCTTGCTTTTAATATGGTGAAATGAAGTATTTTTAATCAATTCTTTAATCTTTTTAGGGGTTAATTTATGGAGATGGATTTTTCTAATCATCAAAGGATTTTTATAATTTATTGTTGCTGTTCCTATGGCTTGCATCCCCCGTATTGGTTCAAAAGGATAAACAAGAATAAAAATTCCACCGGGTTTAAGAACTCTGTCTGCTTCCCTGAAAAACTTTTCTAAATTTTCTATATGTTCAACTGTATGAAAAGAATAAATTTTATCAAAAGTATCTGTTTTGAAATCTAGTTCTGTCACATCGCCACATTTTACTTTCTGAGTAACTGCTTTTTTAATGGCCTCCTTACTAATATCAATTCCTATAACGTCATCTGTATATCTTTCTATTTCTTTCACATAAAACCCCCGGGCGCATCCCAAATCCAATATTTTTTCTTTTGGTTTTGGCTGCAAATAATTTAAAATGATTTTAAAAAGAAAAGGGTTGTAGTTGACTAATGTTTTGTAATTAAATTTAATTTTATGATTTGATTTTAGCATCTGATACCCGAGCGTAGCGAAGGGTGGAGAAGAACGAATGTTCTTCGAGCAACTAACGAGATTTGCTGAAATTTCCCATCACCAGATCGGGAATTATTTTTTTCATATCTCCTGCTTTAATTTTTATTGAAAAAGTATATTCGCCGCCGTTAATAATAATTTTTGGATTTCTAAATAAACCCTTGTCTGCAAAGGTTGGTAATTTCCACAAATTGCCAAAGGGTGGGACTGTTCCAATTTTTATTCCTTTGAGGTTTTTCTTCATCCACGCTTCTTTAATAAAATCAATGTTTTTCGCTTTGGCTATTTTTTTTAATTTCTGCTTGTCTAAATTTTTGTTGGCTGGAATTAAGACCAAAGCCGGACTCTTTTCCAGTTTTATTACCAGCGTTTTGCCGACAATTTTTGGCGGCACTCTTAAGGTGGCGGCTTTATCAAAAGCAGTATAAACCGTCCGGTGTTTGATTACTTCGTATTTAATCTTATTTGAATCTAAAAATTTAATTAATTTCTGGGGAACAGGCATAATTTTACACTGCTCGAAGAACATTCGTTCTTCACCGAGCTTTCGCGTAGCGGAAGCGAAGGTGGAGAAGAAGAAATCTTCTTTGACTCCACCCTTCGCTACGCTCGGGTGATATATTATCAAGTTTTAATTAAAAATACAAGGTTTATTTAATCTTATCAAAAAATTGCAAAACAAAAAAGCGACTATGAGTTCGCTTTTTTGTTATCAGTTTCTTAAAGTTGCTCCGACTTAAAAATAATCGAGATTTTAAGGTTCATCGATTAACACCTTAAGGTTGAAAATAGAATTCTCAATCTTCAACCTTAGTCGACACTTTTTTACTACTTCAAAAAAAATAGTAAAAAAGGATATGATCCACGCACAGCTTCCGCTACGCGTGCCTTGTTACGACTTCGTTCCTCTCACTGAGCCCAGCTTGATACCTCTAATGAGGGATTTTGGCTGTTCCCAGCTCGCTTAACGTGACGGGCGGTGAGTACAAGACCTAAGAACGTATTCATCGCACCATGGCTGATATGCGATTACTAGCGATTCCAGCTTCATGAGGTCGGGTTGCAGACCTCAATCCGAACTGAGACGAGGTTTGATGGGATTGGCTCCGCCTTGCGGCTTAGCAGCCCATTGTCCTCGCCATTGTACCACGTGTGCAGCCCAGGGCATCAAAGGGCCATGCTGATTTGGCGTCATCCCCGCCTTCCTCCCCGTTATCCGAGGCAGTTTCGCGTGACAGATAAAACACACGATAAGGGTTGCGCATGTTACCCCATTTAAGGGTGCACTTCAAAGCACATGCTGACGACCATATTACTCTTTTGTTTCCAAAAGTATGGACTATACCATTTCCCGCGTTTGACGCGGGAACCAGCGTGTAATCCCGATTTTATCGGAATTAAACTCTCGTGGTCCTATCGAGAGTTAAGTCTCTACGGGGTACGAGTACTAATTTTTGCAACTTCAATGAATAAGGTCTAATGTTTTCTAAAAACTTTTTAGCTTCATAACGAGAAATATAAAGACAAAAGGTTTTGGCGGTTTTGTAATAATAAACTTTCGTATTGCCAATACCGATTCTTTTAAGAAGCTCTTTGTCTGTTTCTGCTTCACTTTTTCTTCCATAAACAATCCGGCAATCGTTTCTTAAATTTTTATCAATTGAACCATCTCCGTCAAATCGTCCAGCGAGATATGCTCGGACAGCTTCAACTTTTCTTATATTCTCTAAGTTCTTTTTGGCTACCATAAATTCTCTTAATAGAGGCCGACTGTTCACGAACAAATGATTTCTGTTGAACTTTATTCTTTCTTTCAGAAAATGTCCTTTCAAAAATTTTCTAAATATTTCAATTAAATCTGAATCTGTATTACTTAAACCAATTGAGCTCGCCCACCAATAACTGTCGGCGCACCAAAGACCAAGAATATAAGCGTCTTTCTCGTTTGAGAAAAAGTTACAAAAATTAGTACTCGTACTTCCCACGGTATTGCCCATTCTTATATTCTATCATATAAGAACTAGGGTTTCACCGTTATGAGCTGGTTTTGCAATTCGCCTTACAGCGAAAAGGGTCGTATCCTTCACCAATTCCGGTGAAAGACCAACCATGCAGCACCTGTCCCAATGTCCTTGTGGGTAGCTCCCAATTTCTTGGGAGGTTCATTGGAATTTCTAGCCCTGGTAAGGTTCCTCGCTTGTTGTCGAATTAAGCCACATGGTCCACCGCTTGTGTAGGTCCCCGTCTATTTCTTTGAGTTTTAGCGTTGCCGCCGTACTTCCCAGGCGGGACACTTAACGCGTTAGCTTCGCCACCCGAAGGGTCGACACTTCAGATAGCCAGTGTCCATCGTTTAGGGCGTGGACTACAAGGGTATCTAATCCTTTTTGCTCCCCACGCTTTCGTCCTTCAGCGTCAGGGCCGCTCCAGCTGAATGCCTTCGCTTTTGGTGTTCCGGTCGATATCAACGGATTTCACCCCTACACCGACCGTTCCATCAGCCCCTAGCGCCCTCAAATTTAAGCCGTATCTAAAGCGTTCCTCAGGTTGAGCCCGAGGTCTTTGACATTAGACTAACTTAAACGCCTACGGACCCTTTACGCCCAATAAATCCGGATAACGCTTGGGGATCACGTATTACCGCTGCTGCTGGCACGTGATTAGCATCCCCTTATTCCTAGGGTACCGTCACCGAACACATAACTACCACCGAACTTCGTTAATTTAATACGAAACGCAGTAACAGTTATGTGCTCGGTTCTTCCCCCAGAAAAGCTCTTTACACCCCGAAGGGCTTCTTCAAGCACGCGGCGTCGCTGGTTCAGGGTTTCCCCCATTGACCAATATTCTCGACTGCTGCCTCCCGTAGGAGTATGGGCCGTGTCTCAGTCCCATCGTTGGGGAACAAGCTCTCACTTCCCCTACCCGTCGTCGCCTTGGTAGGCCATTACCCCACCAACTAGCTGATAGGCCGCGGGCCGATCCTAAAGCGGATTTCTCCTTTACCCTTCGATTGCTCTCAGGGACTATCGGGAATTAGTCCCGCTTTCGCGGGATTATGCCCGTCTTTAAGGTTAGTGCCCACGTGTTACTAACTCGTCCGCCGGTTGTCTAGTTAACTTGCGTTAACTGGACCCCCTTGACTTGCATGCCTTAGCCACGCCGCCAGCGTTCATCCTGAGCCAGAATCAAACTCTCAAAAAAAATTTTACCGCAGCACATAAGAAACTTATGTACTCGGTGAATAGTCGAAGCAACTCTGAAAAACTGATACTTCGACAGGCTCAGCATCAATTCTGAACTTGCCGAAGAACTGGCTTAATTAAATTAAATTTTAAAAGATCTTTTCTTGTTTTCTTTGGTTTTTTAAACTTGAATCAACAAGATTAAAAAACCAGGAAGAGAATTCCTGATTTCCTACAATTCCAATCCACGCTTTCTTAATTAGCAACAAGAACACTTTTTCTTTTTCGCTTTCTTTTTCGCCATATGTTTGTCTCTTCTCTTTGAATTTTAATCTATGCCAGAACTTCTGTCAAGAGGCCTAACTATTTTTAATTTCGCCTTTTATCCAGTTAATATATTCTTTGTCTAATCCTTTTATCTCTGTAAATCCAATAAATGGTAATTTATCGCTGTGAAGTTTTTTGATTTCCTTTTTTATTAGATTATATTTTTCTATAAATGTTTCTAAAACTAAGGTTGCGCCTTTTATTGATTCAATTTTTCCGCTCTTTGGCGGCCAGTAAAATACAGCTAAATAGCGAGGAATTATATCAAAGCAGGAACAAAATCTCTTTTCTAAAATTTTTCGTCCAATTTTTTCAGCTTCTTTTAAGCTGTTGCAATTTACCAAAACCCAGATTGTTTGTTTCATAACTCCATTTATTTTATTAATTCTAATCTTCCATTCAAAACAACATCAACCATTGCCTTTATTTCGTCGCTATATGAAACACCTTCCGGGATAGGGTTTAATAAAAATACCTTTTTGTCGTTAACATGAGCAAAACCAATTTCCATCAAAGTGTTTCCGCCAATATAATTTTTAATACCATTCTTGTCAAAATTACAAACAAGAACCGCATCACTATTTTTAATACAATCGTACCACCATTTTATAAAACCGTATTTTCGTTTAACCTCTGGGTGGTTCTGGGAAATTTCTTGAATCAATTCTTTAGCCGTACCATCAGCAATACCAAACATTTCTTCATGCATCAATGGTTGATGACCCAATTTTTCCAATTGATGATAAATTTCAACCAATTCTTTAGCAAACTTTATGCTCCCGCAAAGTGTAATTTTCATAATTTATTCTCCAAGTCGTTTTTCACCCTCTTTTATAACGTTTGAAATAACCTCTTCAATATCAAGGCCTCGTAAATCAGCCAACCGAACTAGCAATACTAACATGTCTCCAATAGCATCTTCAATTTCCTTTTCATCGTACTGATCCTTTCTCATTTCGCGATTCACATATTGACGGGCAAGTTCTCCTACTTCCTCAACAAGATGATTAAAAACCGTCTGTTCGTTTGGAACACTTTTTCTTTTTCTATCCCATTTATCATCATATTCAATTATTTTATTTTGAAAATCTTTTACTTCCATGTGTTTAATTTTAATAAGCCGGAGAGAGGATTCGAACCCCCAAACCTTCGCTTTACAAAAGCGCTGCTCTACCATTGAGCTACTCCGGCATAATAAAAGGTAGGAGTTTTGTTATTTCTTTCTTTTTTTGGCTGAGTTTTTTAATTCCTGCCAGTAATTGTCATTTTCCTCAAATTTCTTCTTTTGCGCTCTTTCTCTTAATCTCTGAAGCCAATTAGAGGTCTGATTATCAGTTTTTAAGGTTAAAACCCGGATTTTGGAAAGAATTTTTTGTAAAAATATCTCAAAAGAAAAAGATTTTAAAAAAGATAAATTGAGAACTTTATTTTTTAATCTCAACCAAATATTTTCTTTAGAACGGCCTTCGCTGATTTCCGGCAATTCAGCCAAAATCGGAATTTTCCGAAAAATTATTGTTAGTATTGCCAGAATACTTCCCGATAAAACTATTGTGGAAATTATTTCATAACTCATATCGGATAAATCTCTTTAAAATAATATTTTCGCCGAATTTGGCAATATGTTCCTCTATTAGTTCTTTTATGTTTTTGCTTTCATCTTTAATCCATGGTTGCCCCAAAAGCTCAATCTCTTCGGGAGAAATAGCGGCAATTTGCAGACATAATTCGTGGGCTAACTTTTGGAGATCCTCAGACTTTGCCACAAAATCAGATTCGCAACGCAACTCTAACATTGTTCCAATCTTTTTTCCGGGGTGAATATAGCTTTCAATTATTCCCTGCCCTGTCTCTTTTTCAATTCTTTTTTTGGCAAAATCCTGACCCCTTTTTCTCAAAATTTCTTTTGCCATTGCTAAATCTCCATTCGCCTCTTTCAGGGCATTTTGGCACTCACCTATTGACAATCCGGTTTCTTCCCGAAGTTGCTTTATTTTATCAATAGTAATCATTTTACGGACTTAGGCCTTGCTTTAAGTATTACTTCTTTTACTTTCTCAAGTATATATTTTACTGAACTTATGGCATCGTCATTTGCCGGAATGAAATAATCAGCCAAACTGGGATCGGTATTAGTGTCTGAAATGCTAATTACCTTAATTCCCATTTTTCTGGCTTCTTTTATCGCCAACTCATCTTTTTTCATCTCCAAAACAAAAATAACTTCCGGCAGTTTTTCCAAATTTTTAATCCCGCCGAATTTTCTTTCCAAACCCCTGATTTTCTTTTCAATTTTTGCCCGCTCTTTTTTCGTGTATTTTTCCAGACCTCCTGAATCTCTCTTTCTTTCCAAGTCTTTAAAATATTCAATTCTTTTTCTGATGATTCCAAAATTGGTAAAAGTTCCTCCCAGCCATCTTTCCGAAACATAAGGCAAAAGGCAACTCTCACCCGTTTCTTTAACTAATTCTTTAACTTGGATTTTTGTTCCCACCAAAAGTAGCGTCTTTCCCTGAGAAATAATTTCTTTGATAAATTTCAAAACCTCTTCCAATTTTTCAGCTGTTTTTTCCAGCGAAATTATATGAATCGTATTTCTGACGCCCTGAAGATAAGGTTTCATTTTTGGGTGAATTCTTGAGCTCCGGTGCCCGAAATGCAAACCGGCCCGTGCCATTTCTTCCATGTCAAGATTCGAAGAACATTCGTTCTTCACCGAGCTTTCGCGTAGCGAAAGCGAAGGTGGAGAAGAAGAAATCTTCTTCGACTCCACCCTTCGCTTCGCTTGGGTAGGCGATGAACTTCGTTCATCTTTACCCGTCGCTATCGCTTGGGTATTTAAATCTTTTCTTTCTTTATTTTTTGCTGTTTCTAATTTTTCTTTTAAATCTGTCATAAAACTAATTTTTAATATATCATAATTAAAAAATAAAACAAGACTTGCCCCGTACTCGAAGAACATTCGTTCTTCCCCACCCTTCGCCGCGCTGCGGCTCGGGTAGTAAAATTTAGTTGAGATTCTATTGCAGGAGTTGATTTTTAATCAGGATTTGTTAAAGTAGATTATATGAAAGAAAATATCCATCCTAAATATTATCCTAACGCACAGGTCAAGTGTGCTTGCGGCAATAATTTTACTGTTGGTTCTACCAAAGAATTTATTGAGGTAGAAATCTGTTCAAAATGTCATCCTTTTTATACCGGTAAAGAAAAAAGTTTTGATGCGATGGGCAGAGTGGAAAAATTCAGAAAGCGGCTGGCTAAAAAACAAGATTTAAAGAAAAGGAAGTAAAAAACCTGAGCTTTGTTATGCCGGAAATTGAAAACATCAAAAAAGAGTATGAAGATATTTTAAACCAACTCAGCGACCCTGAGTTGATTTCTGATTACGATAAATTTCAGGCACTATCGCAAAGAAAAAATTTCCTTGAGAAAATTATAGAAAAAGACAAAGAGCTCCAAGAAATTAAAAACAAAATTGAAGAAAATAAAGCCATTCTTTCTGCCCAGGAAGATACAGAGCTATTTTCTTTAGCTCAGGAAGAGCTAATTTCCTTCAGAGAAAAACAAAAATCATTAGAAAAAGAATTGGCCGTATCTTTAGAGGCGGATGTTAATACTGCGGGGCGGGAAAATTCTTCGATGGTTATTATTGAAATCAGAGCTGGCACGGGCGGCCAAGAAGCCGCTCTTTTTGCCGGCGACCTTTTTAGAATGTATTCAAAATATGCGGAAAAACAGAACTGGAGCCAAAAAATATTAGATTCTCATCCGAGTGAATTGGATGGTTTTAAAGAAATAATTTTTGAGTTAAAAAACGGTGATGTTTTTTCAAAAATGAAATACGAAGCCGGAGTTCACCGAGTTCAAAGGATTCCTGAAACTGAAAAGCAAGAAAGAGTTCATACTTCAACTGCCTCGGTGGCTGTTTTACTCAAACCAAAAAAAACTCAGATTAAAATTAATCCTCAGGATTTAAGGATTGATTTCTATCGCGCTTCGGGGAAAGGCGGCCAAAATGTAAATAAAAGAGAAACAGCGGTCAGGATTACTCATTTGCCGACAGGACTCGTCGTCACTTCTCAAACAGAAAGAAATCAACTGCAAAATAAAGAAAATGCTATGAGTATTTTAGAAGCCAGATTTTTGAAAAGAAAAGAAATGGAAAATTTAGAAAAATTTGGACAAAAAAGACGCTCGCAAATTGGCAGAGCCAAAAGAGCCGAAAAAATCAAAACATATAATTTCCCTCAAAATAGAGTCACCGACCATCGGATAAAAAAAACTTGGCATAATTTGGAAGAAATTATGAAAGGGAAATTAGAAGAAATTATTAAAAAACAAAACGAAATATTGGAAGGTTTAAAAAACTAAAAACCCCATTCGGGGTTTTTAGTTTTTAGTTCATGAATTACCCGAGCCGCAGCGAAGTCAAAGAGCGCTTCGCTCTCTTTTCCACCTTCGTCCCGTAAACGGGACTCGGTGGCTGAAGAAGAAGATTTATCTTCTTCGCCTAACTATTTTGTCGCTTCTAAAACCGCAATATCTTTCTCAAACCCATCAGCTATTTTAAGAACATTATTTGCATACCAATAGAAAGCTGAATTTGTAGTTGACCCCGAAAAATAAATCATTGCTGCTTTCCATTCGCCGTCTTTAGTTTTTGATTCAGCTCCGTAGTCTGAAAGATACAAGCCCGCGGCCAAAAATGCATCTTTAATATTCCAAGGGTCTGCCGCTTTGCCAATAATCCCCCCTAAACGATCTTTATATAGCATCCATGTGGACGGAATAAACTGAGCAGGACCCATCGCCCCTCCCCAACCAAAACTCATCGGGCAAGAAACTTGTGTCAAAAGTGGGTCTCGCCCTAAATCTTTGGTAATAATTAAAAAAGGAGGAATGTCTCTCTTAGGACTCATAACCCTAGATAGTTTTTGCCCCGTATTGATTCTAATGCCCTCACCCGTTGCTATGTTTTTTAAATAGCATTGGCCCACATTTTTCCCTATTGCTGATTCTTGTTGTAAGATTGCTAATAGAAACGCTGTCCTGGCACCTGTAATGTCGGATACGTATTTAGCAATCTCGTAGGCTTCGCCAAAGGTAGGAGCTTTCGGCACACCTGTCAATTCAAAGATTCTACTCCTAATTTCAGCTGCTCTTTGTTTGGTTTCTGATAATATTTTTTGGTATTCCGATTCTTTCCCTTTGGTTTTTTCCAAGAGCTTCTCTTGCTCGTTTTTGGTTACAACACTCTCTTCTCTTTGAAGAGTCTGAATTTTAGTTATCCTTTCCAAATCTTCTTTTTCCTCATCCAAAGATTGCTTTTGTCCTTCTAAGTTAACTTTTAAATCTTTGATATTTTCAAGCATTTCTTTACTTTTAATGTTTAAATTTTCTAAAGCCGTCAAATTATTAAAGAAGTCTGAGAGGCCATCGCTTGAAAGTATAATTTCCACCCCGCTTTTTTGATCTTCTTCGTAAATCATTCTTAGAATATCCGCCAATCTCCCCCTGTAATCTTCAATTTTCAAAGAAGTATTTTTAATTGATTTTTCCGTATCTTCTAGCTGCAATGACATATCCTTTATTATCAAATTGCTTTGCTGAATTTGCAAATTTAATTTTTGAATTTTATTTTTTAGAATAAAAACTTGATTTTGAAGAGTATTCTTCTCCTTCTGAGTCTTGGTAATATCTTGTTCATATTGCGCAATTTTATCTTCTAACCCCTTTAACTCATTTTCTAAAATCTGTCGTTCTTGTTCTGGCGACAATTGGGAAAGGGCGCTAAAATTAGGTAAGAAAAAACCAAAAATAAGAAATAATGAAATACTAAAAACAATAAATAACCCCGATATTTTTGAAGAAAATTCGGGGCAAAGTTTTAATAAAAAACCTTTTTTAGAAATAATTTTTGATTTTAATTTTTCATTTTTCATTTTTCATTTTCTTCCGTTTTCTCTTCCTCTTTTACTTTTTCTTCCACTTTTTTGACCTCCTCCACATTTTCTTCAATTGGTTTTTCTAATTCCTCCTCTACTTTCTCCGGCGGCAAAACAGAGGCGACAATATCGTTGCTGTTACGCAAAATCTCTACTCCTTCGGGTAATTTTAAATCTTTAATTAAAATATTATCTTCAAAAGTATTCAAATTCTCTACGTTAATTTTTATTTCTTTCGGCAGGTTTTGAGGCAGTGCTTTAACATCTACTTCTGAAATATATTTAACCAAGGTACCCCCCGATTCTTTAACGGCTGGTGAAATTCCTTCCAAAACTATGGGTATTTTCACCACGGTCTTTTCTTCCAGTGATGGCTGATAAAAATCAATATGAGAAATTTTACCGGTTAAATGGTTTTTCTGAATTTCATGGATTAAAACCGGAATTTTCTTGCCTGCCCCGTAGGAGGCTTGCTTTCCTTCGGGGGTGTCTTGCCCTTCAATTTCAAGCGAAATCAAAAAACTCTCGCCAGCTGTTTTATAAACTTTTTCAAAGGCTTTGTAATCTAACTCTAAAGATTGGGTTTTCTTAATTTTTGGTCCATATAAAACAGCCGGCAAAATATCTCTTTGCCTTAAAATTTTCACCTTTTTACCAAAATCTTTTCGCACTTTTGCTGATAAACTTAACATAATTGTTTACTTACCCGAGCGCAGCGAAGGGTGGAGAAGAACGAATGTTCTTTAACTACCCGAGCCGCAGCTCGGGTAGTTAAACAACGTGAATGCATTGAACAGGACAACCTTCAGCTGCTTCCTGATTACAGCCTGCCTCGGCTATTTCCAGTTCATAATTTCCATCGTTGTTTTTTTTAGAATTTGAAAGCTGAGATTTACCATCTTCACCCATCTGCCAATAATCGGGGCAAAGGGTGACGCATAAACCGCAGCCAATACACTTTTTTTTCTCGTGGATTATTTTCATACAAAAAATAGCTGACAGAGGAGCGATAGCTGGCGCCTTATCTTATTGAGAATTCATTGGAATAAAATTTATTATCTTCTCTAAAACCATCTTTATCTTTACAATTAAAACAGACGGGGACGGCTAATCGGTGAGCGCCTTCATTCATAAAAGATAAATTAATTTCAAAGAATTTTGATTGACGGGCGCTAAGACAAATTTCATTGATATCTGATTTAGGACATTCCGAATAAGGATACGATTTCCAGTCGCCATCTTTTTCCTCTAAATGATAAGGGTAACAGGAAGAAAAGCAAATATTTTTTCCTAAATTGTTTTTAATGGCGAGCTTTAAAATCTCTCCTTTTTGATATTCTGTTTTATCGGTTCTAATTAAAATCGGAAAAGTCTTTGTTAAATAATCTCTCTCTTGCCAGATTAATCCTCCTCCAACTAAAAAAGTTAAGATGATTAAAATAATTAAGTCTTTATTTTGCATTTTTTATTTACCGAGCTTCCGAAGGGTCAAAGAGATAAACCTCTTTTCCATCTTCGTTTTCGCTGTGCGAAAACTTGATAAGCGAGTCGAAGAACATTCGTTCTTCACCGAGCTTTCGCGTAGCGAAAGCGAAGGTGGAGAAGAAGAAATCTTCTTCGACTCCACCCTTTACTGCGGCTCGGATAGTTGAAGAAGAGAATGCAGTTCTCTTCGCCTTGAATTTTAATCGACCTTTACCCCGTTTATTTTCTAATGATAAATTTCTCTTCCATTTTTTTCAAAATTTCAACAATTCCGCCGTATTCCAACTCTGAATAAGGAAGCATGGCCGCTCCATAAAAACCTTGTCTTCTAATTTCTTCAGCTTTTTTCGCTACCTTATAACGAATATAATCCCAGTAAGGCTGATCAAAAGCATCGGCCGGCTCAGTTAATTTACCATTTTTTACTGAAAAAGCCAGACAGCTAATGACCGGTGGCCCGTCAAAAAAAGAAATGGTTGAATTTTTCTTTACCGGCATCAAAGGTCCTACATGAGAACCCCGCATAAAACCTGCCACATAAGGACCGATAGAAAAAGGAGATAAAACCTCTCCGGTTGCCGGGAAATCTTTCTGAGTCCTCACCAGCATTACCGGATCGTCTTTCCCGACGTATTTGCCGGCAATATTATGAAGTCTCGTAGTGGAAGCAAACGCTACTTGTTCACCTGTAGTCCTTGACCAGATTGACTCAACCACGAACCTGCCGCTATCTCTCAGAAGAGCGGCTAAATCATAAGCTTCTTCCGGGGTAACCAACTCAATCACTCTGTCTGCTTTTGTATAATTAACATCCATAATCATCCATTTAAACCCTTTTTTCAAGGAAGCTGAAAGAATCAGTCCTGCGCAATGCATGGGATCGGCAAAACCTAAATAAAGAGGAAGGTTAAAAGCGCCGGGTTCAGTTTTATCAGCCATAAACATTAAAAATGGTTCAGCCGGTCTTTCTTCAATCTCCATTTCAGCAATCTGGGGACCCATCCCTTTGACGTTTCCGGAGAAAGCATCCACCAGTAAATCTTGACCCGCTCCATAAAGACCCTGCGATTTCGCCACTTTAGTTCCTGTCAAAAAGGCATCCCAACAAAGCCGGTGAATCTTTTCATTTAAAACTCCTTTTTGGTGAGTTGTCAGGATTGCAATGTCATCCCCGGTATAACCTACATAATAATCAATTATCAATCCCTTGCCTTTCTGTTTGATATAATTTTCCACTGCCTCTAAAACTTTTTGACTGGGTTTAATATGTCCTCCAATTGAACCAATGTCTGCTTTAATAATTGATAAAGTAATTTTCATAAATTACCGAAGCTTTAGCTAAGGTGAAGAAGAGAACTTTGTTCTCTTCGCCTTTTAAAAGCTTTTGTTTAAAAACCTAAGTTTTATTTATTATATCACTTTTTTTGCCTTGCGAAGAGGACTTCATCCTCTTCTTTACCTGCCCGAGTCGCAGTAAAGGGTGGAGAAGAACGAATGTTCTTCGATTCGCTTCCGCTTCGCAGAAGCTCGGTTTTTGATAAATTCAAAATTGTTTTAATGACTGCGTCCGGACTTAAAGATATGGCTGTAATACCTGATTCTATCAAAAACTTAGCAAATCCGGGAATGGTTGAAGGCGCGTCACCGCATATTCCTATATATTTTTTCTTTTGGCGACAAATCTTTATCACTTTTTTAATCATTTCTTTGGAAGCTTCATTGAATTCATCGGCAATATGACCAATGTAAGCATTGTCTCTGTCCATCCCTAAAATCAATTGAGTCAAATCATTGGAGCCAATACTCATTCCATCAAAAATTTTCAAGAATTTTTCTGCCAAAACGACATTGCTGGGAATTTCACACATGACAATGATTTTTAAACCGTCTTTTCCTTTCTTTAAACCGTTTTTTGATAATAAATCTAAAACTTTTTTTCCTTCCTCCGGCGTTCGGCAAAAAGGAATCATCAACCAGATATTTTTCAAACCAAATCTGTTTCTGGCTCTTTTTATAGCCCGGCATTCCATTTCAAAAGCGGGTTTGAATTTATCATCATAATATCTCGAAGCTCCCCGCCAGCCTAGCATTGGATTTTGTTCTTCCGGTTCAAAAAGTTCACCGCCGATTAAAGCCCGGTATTCATTGGTTTTTAAGTCAGACAGTCTGACAATCACTGGATTGGGCCAAAAGGCCGAAGCAATCTGGGCAATTCCTTCGGTTAATTCTTTCACAAAATAATCTTTTTTATCTTTATGCTCAATGGTTAACTCTGCAATTTTCCTTTTTAGTTCTCTGTCTTTCAATTGTTTAAAATGATACAGGGCCAGAGGGTGAATTCTAATTTTTTCTGCAATAATAAATTCTTGTCTGGCCAATCCTACCCCTTCCACCGGCAAAAAAGATGTTTTGAAAGCAATTTCCGGCGCGCCAATATTGACCACAATTTTAACGGGTAACTTGGGAATTGTTTTTAAATCATATTTTTTAATCTTAAAAGGAATCTTTCCTTCAAAAATTCTTCCTTTTCCTGTGGTGCAATCAACGGTAATATTCTGCCCTGTTTTTAAAACCTTGGTTGCTTTTTTTGCCCCCACAATGCAAGGAACTCCCAATTCCCGGCTGACAATGGCGGCATGAGCAGTCTTGCCCCCCTCTTCCGTAACAATAGCTGAAGCGATTCTCATTACCGGCACCCAATCAGGGTCGGTAATTTTTGTCACCAAAATTTCTCCTTTTTGAAAAGCGGAAATTTTAGAAATACTCTCAATCACTTTTGCCTTGCCCTGGCCGATTTTACTGCCAATGGCAATGCCGGTCAAAATTGGTTTTCTGGCAGTCTTAATTTGATATTCTTCATAAATTCTGCCGATTTTCGGCGCATAAATGGTTTCCGGCCTGGACTGAACAATAAACAACCTACCCGTCTCTCCGTCTTTTGCCCATTCAATATCTTGAGGCCGACCGTAATGTTCTTCAATTTTACAAGCCCATTTTGCTAAAATTAAAATTTCTTGGTCTTTTAGGGAGAATTTTAATCGGTCTTCTTTCGGAACATTTATTTCCTTTAATCCGCCTTTTTTAGAATAGATATATTTTTTATTTTTAGTTCCTAAATTTTTGGTAATAATTGAGTCATATCCCTCTTTTAAAGTGGGTTTAAAAATATAGAACTCATCAGGAGTAATTCTGCCTTTAACAATCATCTCCCCGACCCCATAAATTGAATTAATCAGCACAACATTTTGAAAACCTGATTCCGTGTCTAATGTAAAGATTACTCCGGAAGAAGCCAGATCCGATCTCACCATTTTTTGGACGCCAACCGACAAAGCAATTTTGAAATGGTCAAAACCTTTTTCCTCCCGGTAAGAAATGGCTCTGTCATTGAATAAAGAAGTAATACATTTTTTAACAGCTTTCAGTAATTTTTGTTCGCCTTTCACGTTTAAATAAGTTTCGTGCGCGCCGGCGAAAGAAGCCGAAGGAAGGTCTTCGGCTGTAGCTGACGACCTGACTGCAACATCTATCACGGGATAAAGATTTTCCTGACCGTATTTTTTTGATAGTTCTCTGTAAGCCTTAATTATTTCTCTTTTTAAATCATCCGGAAATTCAGCTGCAAGAATCAAATTTCTAGCCTTTCTTCCGATTGTTTGAAGATTTTTAATATTTTTAACGTCAATATCCTTAAAGAGAGCTTTTAATTTCGGTAAAAGATTGTTTTTCTTCAAAAAATACCAATAAGCTTGGGAGGTTGTAGCAAAACCATTCGGAATATTAATCTCCTTTTTAGACAGTTTTGAATACATTTCGCCCAAAGAAGCATTTTTCCCGCCAACCAAAGAAACATCATTTGAATTAATATCTTTAAACCATAGAATTAATTTTTTATCTTTCATAAAAATAAGATTTTTGATAATTCTTAATTACCCGAGTTGCAACGAAGGGTGGAAAAGAGATTTATCTCTTTGACTATTTAAAATAAACGCAACTATCATCTCCAACCGGCCCTTCAACATCCTGAGATTGAATAACTCCGTCCGGCCCGCCGGAACAAACGGAAGTTTGCCACTGACCCAGTTCGCAAATAGCATCCCATCCCCAGTCCTTGCAGTCTCCGCAGGGTTCCGGACACCCGTCATAAAAATAGGGATTCCCCCAGGGGTCGTTAGTAATGTCATAGAGATAGGGAGCAAGATAAGTTTTAAAATCGTCTACCGAATTAATATCATTAACTCTCGGGTATTTGCCGGTATCCGCGTGAAGCATCATTACTGCTTTATAAATAGTGTTTGCTTCTGCTTCAGCTTTGGTAATTTTTGCTTTAAGCATTGCTCCGATCAGACTCACCCACACAATTCCGGCCAAAAGTCCGATAATCGCTATCACCACCAAAAGTTCAATGAGGGTAAAACCCTCATTTCGCCTCACGCTCTTCGAGCGTTCGAGTTCAATTAAGGTAAAAGGTTTATTTTTCATATACCGAGCTTTTATTTATAAAAGCGAAGATGGAAAAGAAGATTTATCTTCTTTGACTATTATCTTCTTAATAACCATTTTATTATTTCCTTATTTTGTAAAACGGAAAAGATCAAGATACCGATTCCAACAGCCACAAATAAAAAATCCAGTAAAAATACTGAAAAGCCGTTTTTATTTGTTAAGATTTTTTTAATTTTGTCAACGCTTTCCGGATTAGATAAAGTAGACAAATCTCCCAATTCTTCTCCGACGAATAACCGTTTCAAAATTCTTCTCATTATTTTGCCCGACCTGGTTTTCGGCAAATCTTCAACCAGATAAACTTCTTTTGGCAAGGCAATAGGACCAATTTCTTTTTTAATCTGGCCAATAACCTCTTGTTTTAATTCTTCTGAAAATTTTTCCTCGTCGGCTGAAGCTTTAACGTCGGCGGGTGTTTTTGAAACCATAAAAACCACCGGCACTTCCCCTTTTATTTCATCCGGAGCGCCAATGACCGCGCATTCAATAATATCCGGGTGTTTGGCAACCGCGTTTTCTAATTCACCGGTTGCTACCCTGTGACCGGCCACCTTTATTACATCGTCCACTCTGCCCACCATTCTAATTAAACCATTTTCATCTTTATAGGCGCCGTCTGAAGTAAAATACATATCCTTCCCGTATTGGGTCCAATAGGTTTCAAGATATTTCTTTGGGTCTTTGTAAATTCCTCTTAAAAGCCCGGGAGAAAAAGGAGGAAGTAAAACTAAGTTTCCTTCTTTGCCAGCCGGCAAAGGTTTTCTTTTATCGTCAAATATCTCAAATTTTATTCCGGGAAAAGGAAATCCGGTAAAAGCAGGTTTGAAAGGACCGAGTCCCGGCAAAGAACTGATTAAAATGCCACCTGTTTCGGTCTGCCACCAGGTATCAACAATCGGGCATCTTTCTTTGCCAACTTCTTTAAAATACCACAACCAGGCCGCTTCATCGATTGGCTCCCCTACCGAACCCAAAAGTCGCAAGGTTTCAAATTGATATTTTTTTATAATTTCGGTGCCGTATTTCTCAAACATCCTTATGGCGGTAGGGGCCGTATAAAAAATGGTTACCCCGTGTTTTTCAATAATCTTGGCCCATCGGTCAGGTGTTGGCCAATCGGGCGCGCCTTCAAACATTAAAGTGGTAATTCCATTAAGCAAAGGAGAATAAATCGTGTAGGTATGACCCGTAATCCAGCCGGGGTCTGAAGTGCACCAGAAAACATCATTTTGTTGAAAATCAAATATCCACTTCCCTGTCCAATAAGCCTGAACGGTATAGCCGCCGCAGGTATGAACGCAGCCCTTGGGTTTGCCGGTAGAACCTGACGTATAAAGAATGAAAAAAATATCTTCCGAATCCATTATCTCTGGCCCGCAAGAATCTTTTTCATTTTCAATCAACTCATGCCACCATAAATCCCTTCCTTCTGTCCAATCAATCTGATTAACGGCACGTTTTACCACAATTACTTTTTCTATTTTGGTTCCCTCGCCCGCCGACTCGGCATCCCTATCCACCTTAACGAACGAAAATGCATTCAAGAAGGCAGGTTTTATCCCCTCATCGGCGTTTTGTTTCAAGTTTATGACTTGACCCCGACGATAATAACCGTCGGCTGTAATTAAAATTTTAGCTTCCGTGTCCTGCAATCTCACCCTTAAGGCGGTCGGTGAAAAAGCTGAAAAAACCACGATGTGTATAGCTCCGATTCTGGCGCAGGCCAGCATTGAAATTACCACTTCCGGAATCACCGGCAGATAAATTCCTACTCTATCCCCTTTTTTTACTCCTAATTTCAAAAGAGCGTTGGCAAATTTATTAACTGCGGAGAACAGTTCTCCGTAGGTTAGGATTTTAGGCTTTTCCTCAAGCGGTTCCGGTTCCCAGATTAAAGCTGTTTTATTCTTTATTCTGCCAAAACCAATCGTGTTTTTTTCAAAGATATTGCTCGTAATGTTTATTTTTCCGTCTAAAAACCACTTAAAATATGGCGGTTTATGTTCAAAACCTCTTTTCCACGACTTCCACCAAAAAAGCTCTTGGGCTAATTTTTCCCAAAATTCAATTGGATCTTTCGCCGCTTTTTTATAAATTGCCTGACTTTTTATCCAGGCCTTTTTTTTAAATTCCTGACTCGGGTAATATAATTCTCCTTTTTTTATCATAGTGGTATCACAGAGTGAGGTCGCTCGCATCTGGCTCGCTCCTTAGAAACCCTCGGTTTCTAACGTTTTCGCCTTCGGCGAAAGCCTGTTTTCCTACACAGGAGAACCAGAGGGTTCTCCCGACCCCTCTCCGATATGGGATGTTATTCTATTATATCTCAATTAAAAAATCGGGGCAAATCCCGACTAAATGTTTAAAGTGGAAGTTTAAATATCAAAATTATATTTTCTTCCCCACAAACTCTGCAAACTCTGCCAACCTACACGCGTATGCCCATTCGTTATCGTACCAGGCAACAATTTTGACTAAATTTTCAGAAGCCATTGTCAAATTGGCATCAACAATGGCGGAAAATGAATTCCTAATATAATCAGAAGAAACCAGAAGCGCATCTTCAATTCCTAAAATTCCAATAAACTCTTTTTTCTGTGAAGCTTTTTTAAAAACATAATTCACTTCTTCGGCCGTGGTTGGTTTTTCCACTTCACAAATTAAATCCAAAACTGAAACGGTTGGCGTCGGAACCCTAAAAGCAATGCCGTCTAATTTTCCTTTCAGTTCCGGAATAACGTTCCCAATCGCTTTCGCAGCACCCGTGGTGGTAGGAATAATATTTAAAGCAGCGGCTCTCGCCCTTCTTAAATCTTTATGAGATATGTCCAGAATCCTTTGGTCGTTGGTGTAACTGTGGATGGTACTCATAAAACCTCTGACAATCTTGAAATTTTCATTCAAAACTTTAGCCACTGGAGCCAAACAATTGGTGGTACAAGAACCCATATCAAAAATATCGTATGATTTCACGTCAAATTTCTCCTGGTTGACCCCCAGAACAAAAGAAGGAATTTTGTCCGCGTTTTTTGAGGGAGCGGAAATTATCACTTTTTTAGCTCCAGCTGTTAAGTGTTTTTTTGCTCCTTCATAATCAGTAAAGTTTCCCGTACATTCTAAAATAATATCTATTCCAAGCTCTTTCCATGGTAAATTAGCCGGGTCTTTTTCAGCCAATATCTGAACTTTTTTTCCTGCTGACATACCGTCAATCAAAAGTTCATTTTTGGTAAATTTTACGGTTTTTTTATAAATTCCGTACAAAGAGTCGTATCTCAATAAATGAGCCATGATTTCAGGTTCACTCAGGTCGTTAACCGCCACCACTTCCAAATCAGAATGATTGTCTAAAATTCGTCTGAAAGTGTGACGTCCAATTCTTCCGAAACCATTGATAGCAATTTTGACCATAATTAGTAAAGCGAGGGTAAACTTTTCAAGGAGCACCTCGGAAACTTTTCAGCATGGTTTCCGAGCGAAACGAGGAATGAAAAGTTGAGATATGAACAAAATTTTCCCGCTGGGGAAAATTATTGTGTCTCCTTGAAAAGTTTTACCCGAGCGTTTGAAACTTCCTTGCCGAACGATTATTCTTTAATATTTAACAATTTCACTATTTTCTCTTTATCAAATCCTGCCACAATTTCTCCGTCAATCTCAATTACCGGCACTTCCATTTTTCCTGATTTTTCTACCATCTCTTCCCTGGCTTTCTCGTTTTTAGAAACGTCAATATCTTCAAATTCAATATTATGTTCTTTTAAAAATTCCTTCAAAGTAAAACAGTAAGGACAACCGGGTGTCAAAAACAATCGCACCTTTCTTTCCGAAGCTTTAGCTGAGGAGGAGTCGAAAGAGAATTTCATTCTCTTTCTCACTTTCGCTTCCTTCGGAAGCTCGGTGAACAAGGAATCTTCTTTGACTTGAGATGCTTTATTTTCACTCATTAATTTGGTTTATTAAATCTTTGACTGGTCCGCAAACCGCATCTGGTTTCTCTCCCGTTAACTTACAAAATAAAGCAGTTAAATTTTTGGTCTCAGATTGTTCTCCCGCCTGTTCGCCTGAACCAACCCGGTAATATTTACAGCCCAACACCAAAGTCGGAATACCTCCCGTGCTGTATTTTGAGAATAAGTCTGTGTCATTCTGCGAATCAATATTTTCGTGAAAGGAAATATACCCCTCAAAATTCTTGGCTACGCTTTCAAAAATCGGTTTCTCCCAGCGGCAGTGCGGGCAGCTTTCTGATCCGAAGAGGTACACGAGCGGTTTTCCGTTTTCCTGACAAATCTGATCATTACTAACGGAGAAGTCGCCGATAGTGGAACCTGTTTTTTGAGTAGAGTTTTGGGTGGTGCTGGCTTCCTCTCCAATGCTGATTGCCTGGGTGAATAAAAGCTGTCCATCTTTCGTTACATAAGAATCGTATTGCTGATTTGCGATTTTAAGCTGGAATTTATAAATACCGTTTTGGTCTGAGACATTCAGCAAAGAAGCAGTCGTGCCCGAAGCTAATAAATTTTCGTTAATGTAATTAATCGCTTTATCAGCCGCCTGCTGAGGAATTAAGAGCCCGACAATTTTATTACCCTGATTTTTATAATTTAGGTAATAAATAGTTCCAGCCACCAAAAGACCGGCAATGACAATCGCTACAGGTATCAATATTAAATTTTTCTTTATCCTGTTAACCCACCCGAATCTTGAAGAAATCTGACTGGGCGTTTCAGGATTTAAATTTTCGACCATATAAGTTATTTTAATTTATAAAACAAGTTCTGTCAAATAATTACAGTATTTTTTTATTTTTCAAATTCAAAAATTCATCCAATTCGTATTCTGTTAAACCGGCGTAAGGAATTTCTAAATTAATAATATCTTTATCTGAAATTTTTTCAACATATTTTACTATTGCTCTTAAAGAATTATGACTGGCCACAATTAAAACATTTTTTTTCTCTTTTAAATCTTTTTCTATAAATTTTTTATAAAAAGGAATTGTTCTTTTCATCACATCTTTCAAGCTTTCTCCGCCTGGCGGAGCAACATCATAACTTCTTCTCCAAAGACGGACCTGCTCTTTGCCGTATTTTTGCATGGCGGTTTCTTTATTTTCCCCCTGCAGTTTTCCGTAATATCTTTCGTTCAATTTCTCTGAAATAAAAACAGGAACATCATTTTCGCTGATATCTGTATTGTGTCCCCATTTTTGCATTTTCCCGCCGTCTAAATGAATAAAAAATGGATATTTCTGGCTGTCCTCAAATATTTTGGAAACTGTATCTTGATTTCTAAATAGCGGTGAAGTATAAATTTTATCAATCTTAAATTGAGATAATTTTTCGGCGATTTCTTTGGCTTTTTCTTTTCCCTCCTGACACAAAGGCCCATCTGTCCAACCAGCAAACCGATTTTCCAAATTCCACTGAGATTTAAGATGGCGCAATAAAATTAATTTTGGCATAATATTTTAAATTCATAAAGCGAGGGAATTGATTTTTAAGAACACAAATTTACGAGTGGGCATGGTTTCCCGCTACGAGCGGGAAGAACGAGTAAATTTAATAAGCTCAAAATTCTCGCTGGGAATTTTGAGCGGTTCTTAACAATCATATTCCCGAGCGCATCTCTTCTTCTATTTTAACCAATCTGTTGTATTTTACCATTCTTTCTTTTCTGGATGGAGCGCCGGCTTTGATAAAATCAGCTCCGAGGCCAACGGCTAAATCCGAAATAAAGTCATCTTTAGTTTCTCCGGCCCGATGAGAAACAATAATTTTCCATCCAAAAGATTTGGCCAATTTTGCGGTTTCAATTGTTTCGGTTACGGTCCCGATTTGATTTGGCTTGATAATTATTCCTTTGCAGGCCTTTAACTCTTTAGCTTTTCTGGTCCGAGCCTGATTGGTTACGGTTAAATCGTCTCCAATAATAGTAACCCCTTTTAAAACATTGTTAATTTTTCGAAACCCTTGCCAATCTTCCTGCGAGAAAGGGTCTTCAATGGCTAAAATCGGATATTTCTGACAAAGTTTTAAATAAAAATCTAAAAGTTTTTTGCGGTCAAATATTTTCCTTTCCAAATGGTATCTGCCCTTTTTAAAAAATGAGGAAGCGGCCGCATCAAGAATAATTTTAACTTTTTCTTTTGCGGCCGTTTCACTTATCGCTTCCAGGAGTAAATCTAAAACTTTTTCTGTTTTTTCTATTTTTGGAGTAAAAGCTCCCTCTTGTCCTAAAACAACTCCGGAAGAGCCGAATTTCTTTTTTAAAATTAACCGCAGTCTTTGATAAATTTTCTTTCCGGTCTGAAATCTCTCTTTAAAGGTATCGGATTCTGGAGCAACCATGAATTCTTGAATCTTACTTCCCCTGCCATGCAGCCCGCCCTCAATCATTAAAATACTGCAAAGCGGCAAACGAGGTTTTTGACCAGAAAGAGCGGCCAGCCATTGCCACAAAGACAGATTCATATCTTTGGCTCCGGCTCGACAAACTGAGATAGAAACTGCCAAAATCGCATTAGCTCCCAAATAGGACTTGTTTTTTGTGTTGTCTAATTTTATTAAAAATTCGTCAATTTCTTTTTGGCAGACGGGATCTTTTCCTTTTAATTTAGGGCAGATAATTTGGTTTACGTTTTTGACGGCAATCTTGGCCGGTTTTTCTATTGCTTCGTATTTACCCCTTGAAGTGCCTGAAGGAACGGCGGATATGAATTTCCCTAAATTTGTTGTCAAAACTACTTCAATCGTCGGCCTGCCCCTTGAATCCAAAATTTCTCTCGCTTTAATGTTTTTAATTTGAGATTTACTTGTCATTAAAATCAAGGCTGTAAAATATCTTCTGTGCGGCCATTAATTGAAATTATGACCTGTATAATTATTATACCAAAGAATCTTTTTGTCGCCAATTAAAAACAAGGCTTTTTGACCATTTAGCTTGCCCAGTAGAGCAACTTTGACTCGCTGTGCGATTTTTACCCTGCCTTCTATATTAGCCAGATTTAAATGATAAATTTGTATTATGACAATTAAATTGAGCCATTGCAGAGATTAGAGGGCAGGGTTGTCAAAGTTGTCATACTGGGCTTGCCCTGTAGTAGAACTTCGTTCACTACCCGAGCCGCAGCGAAGGGTGGAGAAGAACGAATGTTCTTCGAGTACCCGAGCCGCAGCGAAGGGTGGAGAAGAACGAATGTTCTTCGAGTACGGGACTGCGCCCCAGAACTTAATAAAGAAACCATTTCGGACATTTCAAACAAAAGTTTAGTTTGCAAGAAGTTCTTACTTCGGGGCTTGAATTTATTTTAGTTAAGATTAGAATGTTGATAACAGAACATTGTCAATTTAATAAGGAAAGTTTGAAAAATAAAAAAATTCTGAAAGGAGGTAAGGATATGAAATTCATTGGTATAGATATAGGCAAGATAAGCTTTAAAGCTGTGGTAATCAATCTAAAAAAAGAAGTTAAGGAAATTTTTTGGAAAGCACACTTTGGAGAAATTGAAAAAGTCTGGCAAGAATTGAAAGAAAAATGGCAAATTGAGGACAAGGACAAAGTATTAGTCACGGGTCGTTTTCGAGATATGTTACCCTATCCTTCAGTACCTGAAAGAGTGGCACAAGAAAAAGCAGCTCGCTTTCTCTATCCAGAGAATGGAGTCACACTCATCAGATTGGGCGGCGGCGGTTTCTCTGTGCTAAAAACCAGAAAGGGCAAACAAAGTGAATTTAGGCTCAATCCGCGTTGCGCGGCGGGCACAGGCAGTTTTCTGACTCAAATTTTGGGCCGTCTCGGATTGGATATTTTTCAAGCAGACCAGCTCGTAAAAAATGTAAAAGGCTTGGAGATTACCTCCCGTTGCGGCGTGACGATGAAAACTGATTTCACTCACCTTTTGAATCAAGGCAATCAGGTTGCCCAGGTCCTTGCGGGTTTGTTAGATTCTTCGGCTAAAAATGCGGTAGCTCTAGCATTGAAATCGCGAGTCTCGCCAAAAACTTTAGTTATCGGTGGCTTGTCGGTTTCTCAACGCATTGTCCAAACTATCAGAGAGAATCTAAATGTTACCCAAGTAGAAGTTCCTTCTCAAGCTTTATATTTTGAAGCTTTAGGAGCCGCCTTGACAGGGTTGGAAAAAAATCTACCCAAAATAACTAATAAACCTTTGGCTTCACCCTTGGTTTTTCTTCAGTCCCTGGAAAACTCTGTAAAGCAAGTGACAAAAATTGATTTCCCAAAAACTCAGGAATGTTCAGAAAACTTAGTTTTGGGACTGGACATCGGTTCTACCGGCTCCAAACTGGTTCTTGTGGCAAAAGGCCCAATCTTTGAGGTTTACACGGAAACGAAAGGCCAACCGGTTCAGGCAGCCAAAAATCTTATCTTAAAGGTTCCTTCTGAATTTTTAAGTAAGATTAAAGCAGCAGGTATCACCGGTTCCGGTCGGGAAATTGTATCTTCTCTTCTCCAAGCCTCCCTACCCGAGGAAAAACGTCAGCAAGTTTTTGTTCTCAACGAAATTGCCGCTCATGCCCGGGGCGCTCTATACTATGATCCAGCAGTTGACACAGTAGTTGATATCGGCGGTCAAGATGCTAAATTCACTCGTTTGGAAAATGGCCGGGTAACAGATTCTTGCATGAACACTGTTTGCTCAGCCGGCACCGGTTCCTTTTTAGCCGAACAACTTCAACTCTTGGGTCTCAAAGATATTGGACAACTCGGTAAAATGGCCCTAGAATCTCCCCGCGCCGTTGATTTGGGCCAGCATTGCGCCGTTTTTATCGCTGAACAAATCGATGAAACAAAGCGCAAAGGAGCAAAATTAGAAGAAATAGCGGCTGGACTCTATTATTCAATTATTAAAAATTATAATAATCGGGTAAAAGGATTGAGAGAATACGGCCATAAAATCTTCCTACAGGGGAAACCGGCTGAAAATTTGGCATTAGCTTGTGCTCTGGCAAAAGTTACCGGGCAACAAATCGTCATTCCGCCATCTCCGGGCAGTACGGGAGCCTTAGGAATTGCTCTCCTGGCAAAAGAAGAGTATGAGGGCAAAGTACGGGAAAGTTCATCCATCAGTTTAGAAAAGTTCCTTAAAAGCGAGGTTCTGAATATACAAGAATTTATCTGTCAGGCAAAAGATGGTTGTCGCGACGGTAATCAATGTCGCATCAAGGTGATGACTGTTGAACAGGAAGACCGAAAATTTAAATTTTTATCGGGCGGTGCCTGCGATAAGTATGAAAAAATTGGCAAAAGCAAAGCGATGGCAGAAGCTCCTCGACCATTCTTGGAAAGAGAAAAACTAATCACGAGTTTTATTCTAGACAATTCAAAACCCGAGCTACAGCGAAGGGTGGAGAAGAACGAATGTTCTTCGAGTCAGTTGGCGAAAAAAACTATCGGTATTCCGCGCGGTTTAGAAACTGAAGAAATTTTGCCGCTGGCGGTTGTCTTTTTCCAGGAATTGGGATTCACTATTAAAGTCATTGAGAATTACGGTTTAAAATCGTTAGTAGAAGGAGCTAAACTTTGCCAAGCAACTTTCTGCTCGCCGGTTCAAATCTTAGCAGGTGAAGCAGAAAGACTGAAAGAGGAAAATTTTATTTTTCTTCCAAAAATCACCGAGATTCCCGGCAAAAAAGAAGAAAAAAGGTGTTGGGTTTGTCCTTTATCGCAAGCAACTCCGGATCTTTTTTCGCCAAAGTTACCACCCAAAGTACTGCAACCATTTTTGGATCTTAAAAAAGGTTATGAAAGAAACCAAAAAGAATTTATCAGATTAGGATCGAAACTCGGTTGCTCTCGAGGCAAAACTTTGGCTGCCTTTAAAAAAGCGGTAAAGGCCCAGAAGAAATTTGAGAAACAGTGTCGGCAAATCGGTAAAATCGCTTTGACATATGCCATAGAAAAAGAAATTCCGGTAGTGGTCGTGTTGGGGCACCCCTATATCATTAATTCGCCTTTGTTATCTGCCGGCATTGCCGAAACTATTCAAGAAAAAACGGCCATTGCCATCCCGGCCGACTGTTACCCGTTGGAAGGAAAAGCACCGAATCTTGACAACATCTACTGGGGTTATGGGCATCGGCTTTTGAATGTCGCTTTTGAAGCAAGACGTCAAAGCGGAGTTTATCCTCTTTGGCTATCAGTTTATTCCTGCGGCCCTGACTCATTTTTGATTCATTTTTTCCAGTATCTCTCGCAAGGAAAACCTTACACCATTCTGGAATCGGATGCTTACACGGGTCAGGCAGGATTTAAAACCAGAGTTGAGGTTTTTCTCTACAGTATTAAAAACTACCAGCCAAAAGAAGAAAAAAATCTTCCTGACTTGAGCCGCTTTGAAATCAAAACGGCCCTAGGCCAAACCGAGGGAAGAAAAATTCTGGTTCCTTGGATGGGAGAAGGAAGCAGAATTGTCCCTGCTCTTTTGAAGGCAGGATTGGAAGTAGAAGCAGAATATCTGCCAATGGCCGATGAATCTGCTCTGGAATTAGGCCGGCAATGCACGTCGGGCAAAGAGTGCTTGCCGATGATTGTTTCGGTAGGTTCGCTCCGCAAACGGGTAGAAACCGATCAGGGAAAATTCTCTTATCTTATGCCAAACGCCACCGGTCCCTGTCGCTTTGGCCAGTATCAGTTATTAACCAAAATCATTTTAGAAAAACTGGGTCTGGCAGAAAAAGTCAATTTTGCCTCGCCGACTTCCGAAACCGGTTACAGGTTAAGCGACCGGTTTGGTTCAGCCATGATCGCCAAATCTTGGTCAGCTTTTGTTCTGGTAGACCTTTTGAAAGACGTTTTGTTAGAAACAAGACCTTTAGAAAAGATTGTGGGAGCTGCCGAACAAGTTTTCAACCGCTCTCTCGAAAAATTAGAAAACCTGATTTCGGAAACGCCTAACGATTGGTCAGGATTTGGGAATCTGTGGGGAATGGCAAATTTGGCCGAAATCGTGGTTGAAGAATTCAAAAAAATTCCTCAAATCAAAGATGAAAAACCTCACATAGTGGTAACAGGAGAAATTTTTGTCAGGTTAGACGAATTTTCTAATGGTAGGATTATTAGAGAATTGGAGTCCCTTGGTGTAAGGGTCAAGCTGGCTCCTTTTCGCGAATGGGTAAACTATACCACTTGGCAAAGAAGAAAAGGAGTAACAACTCAGAAACAAAAATTTTGGAAAGTCTACCTGACGTGGTTTATCCAAAACTTAATTGAGGGTAAACTATACGATATCTTCGCTGCATCCTTGGATTGGCCAATCGACCACAGTGTTGAGGAAATCCTCAAAACGGCAAAACCATATTTGAAAAAACTCAGACCTTTGGGAGAGTCAGCCTTAACCATCGGACTACCCTTGCTGCTCTGGGAAAATAAAGAAATAGACGGAGCGGTCTTGGTCGGTCCTTTTGAATGTATGCCAACCAGAATTGCCGAAACGCAGTTGGCGCTGATTTCAGAACAAACCGGATTACCCGTATTGAGTCTGTCTTTCTATGGGGACCCTTTAGACAAAGAGCTTCTGGAAAGTTTTGTCTGGGATTTAAAACCTCGTTAGAAAGCTTGCTTTCTAACTGAATAAAAGGCCACCAATTTGATTTGGTGGCCTGTTTTTTTTAGCAAAAAAGAAAAAAGGGTCAGTACTGATATTTGATGAACTGACCCTTTTAGGCGAAGAGAACTACGTTCTCTTCTTCATCTTCGCTTATCAAGTTTTCGCATAGCGAAAACGAAGATGGAAAAGAGGGTTGCCTCTTTGACCCTACGGAAGCTTAATAATTAAAAGAAAGGGGTTGGTTATTTGAATTTAATGAAGTTAGCTAAGATCTCTCTCTCGAGCGCAGGGGCACCGGTCGGATGAAAACGAGCAATTTGGCCTAGCGGACCAGAGCTGAAACTTAAAACCGTGACGCTGACGGTTCCGTCTTTACCTACATACGGTCGCAGATGTCTCAAATCTTGATGAGCGTCCATTTTTGAATTATAAATCAGTTCTCCCGATATCGGTGCCGACAAGTTTTTATTTACCATATTTCATTTCCCTCCTCTTTCACGAAATTCTGAATTTTAATAACCAAGTTTCAAGCCTTAGCCAATAAACCTTCTCTCTTAAAAAAGCCTTCTTCAAGATTCATCACCCCCTTTCCTTGGAAAATTGTAAAAGATCATTATTAAATAATAACAAAAAAATCAAACTACTCAAAGAACATTCGTTCTTTTCTTTACCTCAGCTAAAGCTTCTGTGGGTGAAGAAGAGGATTTATCCTCTTTGGCTAATCACCTCAGAGATTGCTTCAATTAAATCGGTCGCCATCATAGATTCTCCGAATTTCTTTCCGGCTATCTCTCCGGCCAGTCCGTTAATATAAGCTGCCGCTTGGGCCGCCGTGAATAAATCAATACCGCGAGCCAAAAAGGCTCCCGCTATACCGGCCAAGGTGTCCCCTGTTCCTCCCTTTGACATAAAGGGAGAGCCAGTTTTATTTAAAGCTACCTCTTTGCCGTCAGAAATTATGTCAATTTTCCCTTTAAGTAAAATAATGGTTTTCAGACGTTCTGCTTCTGATTTGACAATATTTATTTTTTCTTGGTCAGATAATTGATAAACCTCTTTTTTTGTCAAAACAAAAAATTCATAGGTATGCGGGGTGATTAAAAATGGTTTTCCGGAAATAACTTGTGGATTTTTGGCTAAGGCATGAATGGCATCAGCGTCAATGACGACTGGAACCGAAATCTGAGAAAGATATTCTAAAATTACATCCTGGGTTTCGGCTGACCTTCCTGCACCGCCCCCAATCACCACGGCTGTTTTGCCGTGAGCCACGGCTTTAGCGCTTTCAGTCAAAGTAAGTAAGGTTGCCAAATGTTCTTTGGTCAACCAATCTCCCTTTAAAGGGAGAGCCGCTAAATCAGGCTTAAAAGAAGCAATGATGTCGGCTGCTCTTTTGGGAGCTATAATTCTGACCATATCAACCCCGGCGCGAAAAGCTGCCAGTGCCGAGAGCGCTGGAGAACCTGAATAAAATTCAGAACCGCCAATCACCACTAAATGCCCGAAATCATATTTTTTAACGTGACCTAATCTCGGTTTGTAAATTTCCTTTAAGATTTTTTTGTTTACCCAAGCCGCAGCGAAGGGTGAAGAAGAGGATTTATCCTCTTTGACTACCTCAATCATAGGTTTTTAATTTCTCTTAAATATTTTTTTAATTTAGGCCCATATTCCTCGTGTCGTAAAGAAAGATAAAAATGAGACTGAAGCCAGTTAAATTTGTTTCCGCATTCCAGCCATTTACCTTCAAATTCGCATCCGTAAATAATTTTACCATCTTTTAACATTTTATCTAAGACCTCTCCCAAAATTATTTCGCCTTTTTTTCCGGGCTTGCTTTTTGCCAAATAATCAAATACTTCAGGGGTTAAAATATACTTTCCCACAATGGCCAAGTCGGACGGCGCTTCTTCAATAGTCGGTTTCTCAATAATTTTTTTGATTTTATACATTCGGTTGGCAATCTTCTCAACCGCTACCGCTCCGTAAAAAGGAATTCTTTCTTTGGGCAAGCGACAAAGAGCAACCACCGGTTTTTCACATGTCTTAAAAAGCTGCAGTAATTGGGAAAGGCAAGGAGTCTTGGCTTCAACAACGTCATCGGCAAAAAGAACGGCAATGCTGTCTTTATTAATTTTGTCTTTCGCTTGTAAAATAGCGTGGCCGTCGCCCAAAGGCCTTTTCTGGAAAACGCAAGAAAAAGAAATTCCCTGACACAGCTCTTTTAAACTCTTTAATTCCGTCAAAAGATAATCTCTTTTTCTCTCTTTTAAAATTTTTTCAATGGCCGGAGATTCTTTAAAATAATCTAAGATGATTCTTTTTTCCGGAGAAATAACGAAAATAATTTCTGAAATTCCGGAAAGCTTTGCTTCTTCCACAATGTATTGAATCACGGGTTTGTCAACCAAAGGCCAAAGTTCTTTCGGTACGGCTTTTGATAAAGGCAGAAATCTGGTTCCCAGACCGGCAATAGGAATGATGGCTTTTTTAATCTCGGTCATTTTTTTATATTTCTCCTTTATTTTCTTCTTTCGGCCGGGAAGGATTAAAAGGTAGCTTTTTCGGTCTTAATCTCAAAAAAGCAGGCGGTTCCCAAATTTTCTCTTTTTCCATGTACTCTTTTTCCATTTCTTCCGTTTCCTTTTTAATCTGGAGGGCGTTTTTCCTTATCTTAATTTCTTCTTTTACCCGAGCGTTAGCGAAGGGTGAAGATGAACGAAGTTCATCGACTTCTGCGGAAGAATCAGCAGTTGAAGCATTCTCCCTCGGCTTTTGGGCAGGCAAAACTTCCTTTTCTTTTGGTTTTTTAGAAATTTTAATCTTTATTTTTTTGGCCAACTTGCCTATCGCAGAATTACTGATTTTTGATGGTTTTTTAACTGGTTTGGTTTTTTTACGTTTCATTTTTAATTTTTTTTCAATTTTGGTTTTTTCTTTAAGAGCTTTTATCGTCCGTTTATTGCGGCGTTTCTTTTTAGAAATCGACGAACTTCGTTCATCTTCACCCTTCGCTAACGCTCGGGTAACTGAGGTTTTTGGTTTTTTTGCTTCTTCAGAGAAAATTTTTGTTGAGCAACCCGTTGCCAGTAGGGTTACTTTGATTTTGTCTTGATATTTTTTGTTTTCTGAAATGCCGAAAATAATTTTTGCTTCGGGGTTTACCAGTTCAGAAATCGTTTTTGAAATTTGGGAAACTTCAGAAAGCGACAATCCTCGCTCCCCGGCGATATCAAACAGTACTCCTTTGGCTCCTTTAATTGTATAAGGATAAAGCGGAGAAGCAAGCACTTTTTTAATCGCCTCTGCCAAACGGTTGGCGCCTTCAACTTCTACCGCGTTTAAAAAAGCCAATCTACCCTTGCCCTGCATAATTGCTCTTAAATCGGCGAAATCAATGTTAATTAGTCCCGGCAAATAAATCATTTCAATCAAACCCTGCAGGCTTTCGGCCAGACTTTTATTTATGGAGGAAAAAGCTTCTTTTAAGGGAGTGCTTTTGTCAATAATTTGGAAAATCCTTTCATTGGGCAAGATGCTTATAGCATTAAGGTTGGGTTTTAATTTTAAAAGGGCGTCTCTGGCAATCTCTAATTTTCTTTCCCCTTCAAATTTAAAAGGCAAAGTAAACACTCCTAAAGTTATAATTCCCATGTTTTTGGCAATTTTGGCAAAAACGGGACCGGCGCCAGAGCCCGTGCCGCCGCCCAAAGAAGCAACCAAAATACACAAATCCTGACCCTGAAATAGTTTTTTTATTTTTTCTTTTTCGGTTTGTGCAGCTGTCTCGGCTAATTCTACGTTCATTCCGGCCCCCAATCCGCGAGTAAAATTCTCTCCAAATTGAAAACGGATGGTATTTCTTTTCGTCGCTCTCAAGGCTTGCAGGTCCGTATTGGCAACCACGAAACTCGCTTTTATCGGCTGACTGCCGGCTTTCAATCTTGAAGCAATTTCAGAAACAATATTGCCCGCTCCTCCGCCAATTCCAATTACCCTGATTTTTGTCTTCTTGACGCCGTCCGGTTCTAAATTTTTCTTCTCGGCTGTTATTTTCACTGATTTTACCGATTTTACTAAAATCTTCTCTTTTAACGATTTGTTCTTTTTTTTCTTACCCGAGCCGCGGCGCGGTGAAGGGTGGAGAAGAACGAATGTTCTTTGAGTAGCCATTACTAAAATATAAAATTTTATTATTATTTAGTCAATCCCGTACATCTGATAACTAATATTAAAATAATTTGAATTATGATGTTGGTTAAAATTAGAATAATAACCAATAAGCTTAAATTGATTAGCCGAGCGCAGTAAAGGGTGGAGAAGAACGAATGTTCTTCGAGTAACGGGGAACATTTAATAAAAAGAAGGATAATCATCATCGGCCAAATATTTTTCAAATCCTGCAAAGAAGGGCCAATCATAGCACCAACGTTTAAAAACAGTAAAATCGTTAGCCAGCTTTGCCAACCAAGCAGATTTATTTGAGATAAAAGATTTAACGGAGCAATTAAAACACTCTGCCAATCGGAAAATTGAGGTATTTCAAAATAATTAACCAAATAATATTTATTAATTAGAAAAAGAAACAATAAACCGCCGATTATTGGCGCTAATGATATTAATAATTGTCCAATGAGCGGAAAATGCGGTTTAGAGTGAATAATGTGAGGCTTTCTTGAAAAAATATTACCTCCCGTAATAGTTGCTCCAGTTAAACGACAAAATATAATATGAGATAGTTCATGAATAACGGCCCCAACATAAAATAGTAAACGAACTACCGAATAATTCAAATAACGCCAATTGAGCCAATTGCTAATATATCCTAATAGGGCAATCAAAATAATCAATATTCCTAAATTCATACTCGTCTGCGCCACGTACCGACCGGTGCGGGGGCGAAGAGGACTTCGTCCTCTTCTTCACCTTCGCTTCCATAAATGGAAGTTCGGTGGTTTATTATTTTATTATTAGAGTTTCTAATAAAATAATTAAGCAAGTAAAAACAAAATAAATTAAAATTGCCACCCACCATTTTATTTTTATTCTTTTAAAGAGAAAAGACATTTTTTTATTTTACCGATTCTCCGGAGATTCCTCCACTATCACCTTTTCCATTGTGACTGGAGAAACCGGCTTGTCGTTTGAGTCCTTTTTCACTTTGGCAATAGCGTCGGCTACATCCTGCCCCGAAATCACTTTGCCAAAAATGGTGTAACTGTGGGGCAAAGTATAATCGGCAACCATAATGAAAAACTGGCTACCGTTGGTATCGGGCCCGGCGTTAGCCATGGCAACTACGCCTTTTTTATATCCTTCCTTGTAAGATTCGGCTTCCAGATTAAGTTCGTCTTCAAAAGTATATCCCGGGCCGCCGCTTCCCGTGCCGGTCGGATCCCCTCCCTGAATCATAAATCCGTCTATCACCCTGTGGAAAATTACGCCGTCATAAAATCCCTTTTGAGCAAGGGTTATAAAATTATTGACGGCCTTTGGGGCGTCTGTGTCGTAAGTCATAAAGCGGATTTCTCCCATATTGGTCTTGATGGTAATGATATGATTCATATTATTTTTGATAGAATTATTTTCCTCAGGCGTCCTCAAAAACGCCACATAAACGATTGCCGCAAGGAACGCAATAATAATTAGTATGATAAAAACTTTCTTCATGTAAATAATTTTATGGTGTTAATGGTGTCTGACACCATTTTTCACTTTGGGTTTATTTATCTCTTCGTCTGCGAATCCAATACGGAAATACTACATTACCCCAAAATAATATAAACTTCTTAATACTTCTAAATATCTCTTTAATTTTTTCTTTCATAAATTTTCCTCAACTTCGCCTCGCCCTCCGTAGCTTAACGCGAAAGAGGGGCCTAAATTCTTGCCCCGTAGTCACTGAGCGTATCGAAGTGTACTACCGGGGTTGATTATTTTTCAACTTTAAACATTTTCCCATGGCCAGGAATTATATAGTCGGCTATCTCCAAAAGCTTTTTACGACTTTCAATAAGTTTTTGCATGTCTAGTTCTGCCGGGTGAGCCTCGTCTCTTTTCTCGATGTCTATTTTTTGCTCCTCGCCATCCGTCCACCAAAAGACATCGCCTGCAACAATATAAGTCCCCTCATCGGTGGGCACAATCAATGAACAATGCTCCGGCGAATGACCAGGGGTTTGAATTATTTTTAAATCTGGCCCCGGAATCTTATTTTCGTGTTCAACCTGGTTATCATTATCGTAAATCTCATCTGGAGTAAAAACTTTGGCATTTTCAAAAATACCAGCAAGTAAGGCATGGTCGCCATGACTATGTGTAAGGAGCACAAAATCTATATCAGAGGGTTTCAGATTATTATTGGACAACTCTTCAATCAACTTCTTTCTATTGCAACCCGGATCAACTATTATGTTTTTATCGTTGGCCCGTACAAGTGTCACCGTAGAACTCGCCAACCAACCATTTTCTATCTCCTTTGCATATCCTTGAATTAAAACTTTTACTTTGTTCATACGCCTATATTCTATCAAAAAATCGCCTTGCTGGCGATTTTTTTCTTATACTAATACTTCAAAAACTTTTTGTTTTGAGGAAAAGCCGGAAATAAGATTAATTCTAGATGGCGCGACGTTGAAATACAAGGCCAATGCTCTGACAACCGCCCTATTCGCCTTGCCGTCTTTCGGCGGCTCTTTAACCGCAATGATAAAATTTATTTCATCTATCTTTTCTATTTTTTCTTCTTTAGACAAGGGCTTTGCCTTAACAAAAATTTTCATAAATTTCCTTTATCCTGAGCTTGCCGAATGGGTCAACTTCGCCTGCGCCACGTACCCAAGTGAAATTTTTAGAAATATTGCGGATATCAGATATCTGCAAACAAAAAAATAGTCTCTTTTACTTCCGGCCGACTTTTTCCATGATTAATTTGTAGCAATATTCGGGCTTGTCTATATTAGACATTACCACTTCATTTTCTTCCGCTTTTCCGCCCCGCCCCTCTTCACCGGCTGATTCCACTGCTATTTCTCCTATATTGATCAATCTTTGGAAAAAACCCATTCTTAAGCTGGCATTCTGAACCCGGCTCAAGGGAATGCTGATAATTTTCTTACTCAAGAACCCGGTTTTTGAAGAAACATATTCGTCGTTCATCGAAAAAACAACGAATTTTCGGCTGATTGCCGCACTTCCCGCCAGAATAAAAAAAAGCAAGCTGAGCAAACCCAAATATTTATTTATCAGTGTCAAAAATAAAGTTAGCAACGCCAACACCAGAAATAATTCGGCAAATTTCGCCGTTGGATTAATCTTAAAAATGACTTTCTCTGTATCCATATTTATATATTACCAATTATTTCAAATGGGCAAGAATGCCGCCCGCAGGCGGCCTACTGCTGGGGTTGATTATTTAAAGTATATCAAAGAAAAGATTTAAAGGCAGCAGATGACATCTTTTCTTTCAATAACAATTTTCCAGCCAGCCCGTTTAGCATATTGATAGAGTTTTCTATTAGGATTAAAGCAAATTGGTCTTTCCACCATTTTCAAAAAACCAATATCAGTTTCAGTATCCCCCACTCCGACCGAGCCCTTTAGGGTCAATTTTTCTTTTTCAATAGCCCGTTTCAAAATCTTGGCTTTGTCAAAAATTAACTCGGGGTACAGCATCTTACCGGTAAATCTTTTTTGTCTATCTGTTTCAAATATCCGGCCGTATATTTTATTAAAGCCCAATTTTTTACCGAATTCCTTGACGACCTTTTGGGGAGAGTGGGAAATTGCCAGAAGATAATAATTTTTCTTTTTCAAATTTTTTACCAAGTCGCTGGAGTATCGGTAAATCCGGTTTTTGTGGAAAGCCGCCACTTTTTTAGCGACTTTCGAAAACTCCTCATATTTTACGCCTTTGATATTTCCGTCAAATCCTTTGATAACCGCATTAATGTAATCTTTATAAGGACTCTTTCTGTCCAACCAATTTTTATAGGCCCGGACATATATTTTCCTTACTTTTGAAGGAAAAATTCCCTCCTGCACCAGGGCGTCAGTTAATTCTATAAGCAGACTGGAACGAAAAACCGTTCCATCAATGTCAAAAATAGCTACTTTTTTCATAAATTTTCTTTATCCTGAGCCTGCCGAAGGGGTCAACTTCGCCTCGCCCGTGGCCGGGCTACGGCCGAGGGGCCTAAATTCTCGCCCCGTACCGAAATGAAATTTTTAGCGCTGGGTTGATTATTTTTTAATCAGAGCGCGCTTTATCATAAAATCAACGTTCTCCTTGGCATTTTTGTACTCAATTTCAATATCGGGATGCCGTCTTTTCCAAATACGAAAAACCTCGTCGGCGAAACCTTGGCCGGCCGTGTCTACCCCTTTAAAATCTAAAACAATTTTCTTAAATTTATCCAATCCGCTTAAAATTCTTCTTGCCTGAGAGCGTGAAATAAAATCGGAATCCAATTTATACAAAGATACTTTTGTTTGGGTTTTATTAAAAACAAAAGCGCCCTCTGAATATTTTTTAAAAACATTAGCGAGGTTTGTTTTTGATTTCATTGAAATCAAAAAATTCACCTTTGTGCCAACCGTGTTTTTTAAGTCTTTGATAAAAATATCGTCTAAAATATTGTTAAATATTATTTTTTTGATTGAACTCTGAATAATCAGCATATCTCCCACTTTTGAAGTAAAGAAAATGCCCTCGCCGGTATGCTCTTTGGGAGCGGTCGTCTGTTTGCCTTTTAAGAGGTCTTGGATGGCTTCAAGCTCGTTTTTTAATTTTTTCTTTTTCATTAAATTATTAAAAATCCCCACTCCCCAATCCCTAACCTCAAAAGAAACATTATCTTTAGCCCTTTCCATTTTGATTTCTATCTTTTTTGAACCGGAATGAACAATGGCATTATTAAGCATTTCGCTAAAACCATAATCAAGAATGCTTGAAATGTTTTTCGGCAAGTTAAAAAAAATACCGCCGCTCTCTCGTTTTATTTCGTCCAAAATTAAATCCTCGGCGAGATTCCTATTTTCCAAGATACGCCGGGTTTTTAAAATAGATTTTTTCGTTTTTAAGATTGTTCTCCTGTCGGATATGACGTAATGGGCTTTATTTGCCTTGCCGATGAGAATAATTTTTCCTTCGTTTTTTAATCCTTGAAAAAACCTGCTCACGTAAGCGCGGGAAAAACCGGTGGCTTTTGCTACTTCAGCCACCTTAATTTTTTTATTCTTCTTAAGTTTTTTTAAAATAATCTGCCGAATGTCCATATGTATAGTTGACAACTTTATGATATTTCAAAAATTCAAAGTTGTCAACAAGTCGTCAACTAAAAAGGCCTTTAAAAAACTCAACTTCGGCCTAAATTTTGATTATACAAATCCTTTTAATTTATTGAAATAATTACACCATTTACAATCTGGTGATGGTTCTGGTAATTTATCCGAATCGAGTATCCCCATAACTTCATCCAGAAAATTTAGAAACTTCTCGTCATCTTTTTCTATTTCTACCCATTGGATTTCACTTTCATATAAAAGCCTGTCAACACTATCTTGCTTGGTTCTGACTGGAGGAAAATACAAAAGACCTAATTTTGAAATTGGCGTAAGCCCGAACGCTCCCTCGGCTGGATTTTCTAAAGCAAAAGAATAAGCACGAAGTTGTCGCTCGTATAAAATATCATGATCACTCTGGTGATTTCCAGTTTTAAAATCTATCACCCCATACGAACCATCTTCAAAACTTGTAACAATATCAAATCTACCCGAAATAAAACATTCATTTTTATGGTTGGGAAATTTAATAATTTTAGATTTTACATATTTTTCCCCATGAGTAACAACGCCTTCAGGAAGAACGGGATACAGTTCTTTAGTGCGCCTGCCATTATAATGTGTCTTAAGTAAACTGGCTATTGTGCTAAAAATACCAGGTAATGGAATAGACGGTTGTCGCATACCATGCACCACATCTAGGTAGAAACATCTTTTACATCCTTCGTAAAGAAAAGAGAAGCTTGAAGGACTTAGTTTAAATAACCTATTACTGCTCATAATTTTGCTTTTCAATTAATTTTTCAACTCTGAAAATTTTAAAATAAATTCTTCTAGTTTCTTATTAATTTTTTTAGCTGGTAATCCTTTTAAAATGGTTTTTAGGCTAATCAGAGTATTAAGAACCTTCCCTTTCTTTTCAAATATATTTTTAGCCATGTTCATTAATTTTACTCTTTTTTTTAGTAAATTACTTTTTTCTATCTGTTTGAATTTTGGGGGTCTACCTAAACCAAAAAATTTATAAAGACGATGAATAGTGCTCCACTTCTCTTGTTTTTTACTATAAGGGAAGCCGTATCTAGTTCCAATATTATGTTCTCTTACCCTGCGTCTAATATCTCTTATTTTAGCATCGGACCAGCCGCTTTCTTTGTAAATATAATAATTTCCATTTTCCTGCGATGACATATACGGCTTATAATTATCAACTATAGAATCAAGAGGTCTATATCTGCAATCATTTATTTGTACTCCCCATCTCTTACAATATTCAATCTTTTTTATTATACCTTCGTAAGGAACAACAAAATTATACAAGATAAATATAGAAATATCTTTTGGCGGGTAACCCGCTTTTACTAAATGATCAATTTGTCGCTTAATACTAGGTGCATCATTAACACTGTTATCCCAAGCGATCCTTACATTTTGAAACCTTGCCTTCTTTAGTAAAAATGCCAATTTTGGATCTTTTTCTAACAATCTACCATCAAAGCCACTTTGTGATTCAAACATAACTGGTTTTCCATTTATTTTTAAATTAGGTAAATTTTGTAGAATTTCTTTTGCATTTGGATTGGCTAAAAAATTATTGTCATAAAATATGACTTTATTTTTCCCGATTTTTTTTATTTCATTTATAATCTCCTTTGTATTTTTATAAGTCATTTTTGGTTCCAGTCTCCAAGTGCCACAAAATTTACATCTTCTTATGCATCCTCTCATCGCATGAATAGCATGATATTCAATTTTTCCATTAAGTAAAGAATAGTCTGGTAAATATTTCTCAGCTTTTAAATTCAATCCTACATTAACTTGAACCCTGTATTGCTTTGCCAACCTTTGAAATTCTTTAGTCTTATGATGTAGGGTAACGTAAATTCCGCCGATACAAATTTTTGCTTTTGGAAATAAATTTCTATAATATGCCACTGTGTCCCACACATATTGTGACCAATATGTAAAAAGAGAGGTTATTAAAATTTTATCTGGTGTAAACTTTAATTCTTCTTTTGTTTTTTTTCCGCGAACTAGTTTTACTTTGTCTCCAAGTGATTTGTGATATCTACCTAGTTTTAAAAGGCCAATGGGTACAAAATTTTTGTGCACTTCATTGGCCTTATGTTTACTCTTGGTAGGATAAGGAAAATCAGGTTCCACTAAAAGGATGTTCATGAAAACTTTTTCTAAGACTTATTAAGTCTAATATTTTATTCTTAGAATTTAATTTTAAATTATCAGGTCTATAATCTAGCTTTCCTTATTTTATTAATCTCTCCTTCAATGATTTTATCAAAATTTGCTCCACTAATATTTTTACATACCATGTTATAAATTTTTTTTATTCCCCCATTTGCATAACACTCAGCAATTTCATAAATTCTTTTTTCATTTGTTAAAATATCTAGCGACTTCTCGTGGGATATTGCTATTGCTTCAATAAACCTTATTGCGTCTGTATATTTTTCAATATATGACACCCTAAACAAACCGCCAGGATGGGGTTTGGAAAAGCAATCATATTTTTTATCCTTAAATCCAATAGCCGCAGCAATACAAAAAATTAAAGCCCACTCAGCTTTTTTAAAGTAACGCGATTTCTTAATTTCATCATATAAATCCTTAGTATTATTGGCGCAATTTATGATTTCTTTTTTTGGTATTTTATCATTTGGCATGGTATTATTCTTTTTTTTCTACAAAATCAGCCTCGAGAGGCGACTGTAATTTAATCACATATTGATGATTAATAAACGGCATTAAATTTTTTTTAACCTCCGGAGAAAATTCCGATTCTGTAAATAACAAAATTATTTGATTTTCTTTTAAGTAGTTCGTAATATTTTCTGAAAACTGTTTTCTTGGCTCAGTAGAAATTCTACCCAATGCTGTATCCATTATAATTGGTACATTAAATCCAGAAACATGATTAAGGGCTATCAAGAAAGACATCGCGAGTAGTGCTCGTTCTCCTGCAGCAAACGAGCCAAACTTATCATGACCATTCTGCAATGCAAAAATTTTATAATCTTCGTTAATGAGTATATTAATTTTTTCTTTCTTCCAGTGTAGTTCCTTATAATGTTTTTCTGTTTCGTCAGATATCTCTTGCCGAATTTCGTTTAATATTGTTGATTTTATACCCGATGCCTGCTTTACTGCTTCTTCGCAAAAATGAATAAAGTTATTAATCTTTTTCCCTTTATCTTCTTTATCAGCTTGTTTTTTAAATTCTTCCTTTTCCCCTTTTAGTTCAGAATCTAATTCTGTTTTTTGTGCTTTTAATACAGCTATAGCCCCAACCAAAGCTTCAATTTCATAATCTAATTTATTTATTGTAGACTCAAAATTTTCTATTTTACTTAGTTCTGCACCCCTTTTTATTAAAGATTTATTATTTTCTAACTCTTTTTTTAGACGGTCGATACTCACAGTATAATCTTGGATGGATTTGTTTATTGTTTTTATTTCATTAATAAAAAATTTTAGCTTACTATCTTTAATATGAGAAATATCTGTCTCTTTTTCCATTAATTCACCGGCTCTAGACCCTAAACCAGTAGAGATTTTTTTAAACAATTCTTCAACGTTCTTACGAGGTTCCTTATTTTTATTTTTTGCGCTAATACCGGTTTTACAAATACAATAACCTTCATCTAAAAGTTCTTGTACGAATTTCGGGTCTATATTTGGTGGGAAAATACCATCTTTACGTGCTTTCGTAAAAAGTTTCAAAGAATATTGCAATGCATCCATCGCAAAAAATAAATATCCATTGTTTACAAGACAATTAATCTTTTCATTTTCTTTCTCCATTAAATCATTTTCATTTTGTTCCATCTCTTTTTCTATTTCTTCATTTTTAATGAGAATTTTTTTAGCATTTTCACCGCCAAACTCTGCATATTTCATTAATAATTCTTTTTTCTCTTTTCGGAGCTTATCAAGAATCACTTCTTTGTTTGTTATTTCAATTTTATTTTCATCTAGTTTTTGTCCTATGCTTCTTATTTCCCCTTCAATATTAGCAAGTTCGGGCATTATACCCTTAGCTTCATCTCTATAGTCCTTGATAACATTATTTAATCGATCTTCTATCTTGGCCAACAAATCTAGTTGAGATATTTGGAAAATTGCTTCCTGAATTCTTGTCATTGGGGAATCTGCAAAATACTTGTCTAATTTCTCACCATCAAAAAAGAAATAATCACTAATTTTCTCAGGTGCTAAAATATTTATTAATGTTCCCGGAAAATCTGGGTCAATGGAAGGTTTTATTTTTACTGTTCCATGAAAATAAGCTTTAAGCTTTGAACCGTCTGGTTCGCCATCATCAATAGGAATAACTTCTTGTTTCCCCTTATTTTTTTGAATTGTTTGGGTTCTCCTTATTGAATACCTCTCGTTGTTATAAGAAATAACAACCTCAACTAAAACTTCAGCCATTTCGCCTTCCTTTAAAGAATCAAACTCAACCATATTAAGAATTCCAAAACCGACGCCTTCTTTTAAAGAAGGTTCTTTTCCATAAAGGCACCATTGGATAGCATTGCTTAAATTTGTTTTACCTGCTCCATTAGACCCTATTATTACATTGATATTTTTCTGTGACGAGATACTTAAATCAATGGTTATTTTTTTCCTATATTGTCGGTAATTTTTTAATGTTACGCTTTCTATAATCATAAATTATTACGAATTATGAATGTACTTATTTATGATTCTTTTATATTGGTCCTTATAAGCGTGGGCGAAAGAGTCACAATTTTCTTCCATTAAAAGTTCTTCCAGAAATTTTTTTAAATTTTTGGGCGCATCTATTTTTGCTATTTCAGAAAGTAATCTTTTATTAATATTTTCTCTTTTCATATTTTTAAAATAAATTTGATTTTTTTTCGATATTAATTAATTTAAGCAAACATTCCGCTGAATTATCAGCCACCTTGGAAAATTCTTCATATCTAGCAAATTCTTTTTTTAGTATAGTTTTATTATACTGTTGAAGATCTTCATCTAATCTAAGGGTTTGTATGGGTGGCAATATTATTACATCATAAATAAAAGCTTTTTCTTTACCTTCAGATCTCCTTAAGAGTCTACCTCTTCTTTGAATGAATTCTCTTGGGTTAGTACTACTCGCCACAATAACCCCGATTTTTGCAGTCGGAATATCAATTCCTTCGTCTAGGCATTTCATTGCAACTAAAACCTGATAATGTCCACTGACAAAATTATTTAATATAATTTCTCTTTCAGAATTATTGTTAAAAATAGCCTTTGGATTAGTTCCTTCGTTTCCTGTAAATTCGTGTTGCCTAATACCTAAATTATTTAGTATTTCTTGGATTTTTTCAAGCTGACCGCCCTTATGGCAATAAATTAATGTATTTCTTATTTCTCCATGTATATCCTGAATATCTTTTATTATTGCTTTTAAAACATCTAGTTTATTAATTGCAGATTTTAATATATCGGCGCGTTTATTTAATAGAATATCAAATCTTTTTTGAAACACTTCACTTTTTTTACTGTAAGTTGATAATTGGCTAATTTTCTTACTTATTTCAATATATTTTTCTGCTTCGTCTTCCGTAAGTTCTGCAAAATAAGGAAGATAATCATACGGTGTCAAGAATGTCTTCCCTGTTTCTGGATTTATTGTTTTTATTGCTTTTTCAAGGGGGAATTCGTATACAGTGTCTCCAAAATAATCAAAAATAGCTTTTGATCCTTCTTCATCCATCCATCTTTTGGGTGTAGCGCTTAAACCTAACCGCATAGTATATTTTTCTAATAGACCTTCCTTTCTTACGGCAGTTCCGACCCCATGGACCTCATCTGCAATTATCATTACGTCTGTAGTTAAATCGGATATTTTATCGATTAAAAATCTGTTTGCTAAAGTATCATGAGTTGTAAATATAATTAATTTATCTAACAATTCATTTTCTACGTCTAATAATTTATTAGATAAAAGTTTTTTCCAATTGGGCCTTCCAATAATTAATTGATTACTATCTGTTAAATTCGGAAAATTATTAAAATATTCTTTTTCTCCATAATTAATAACTCTATCTATTTCACCTTTCCATTGTTCAATGAGATGGCTATAGGGAGCGGAAATAATACATACTAATCTTTTTGTATTTTTCATCGCTTGATTTAGACAAGCTATAGCAACAAAAGTTTTTCCTGTAGCGGTGGCCATCTCTAGTATGCCTTTATAATTATTACTAACCCAATTATTTACTGCTTCCTGTTGATACGTCCGTAATTTAATTTTCACCTCCTTTTTATCTGGTTGTAATTTATGTTTAATATAATATTTTTCTAAATCTAATGCTTTAATATCAGGGGGCGCTATTTCTATAAGCTTATTTTTTATAGCCTCTGGAATATTTATAACTTTTGTTCTTAAAGCGTTTTCATTCCAAAACTTATTAAATCTTTTCTCATCTGTATTAAAATATTCTTTTTCCGCATCTAACCAATTTCGAAAAACCTTAAACTCTTCAATGTTGGCTATCCATGCTGTAGCTGATTCGTTATCTGAACCGCTGAAAGAAATTTTATTTCCTTCTCTATCTTCAAGTATGCCAACTTTTTGGTGAAAGATACCTTGTCCTTCGATTGTTTTTTCGTCAATAGGAATTCCGGACTCATCCATTACTATTGCTATTTTAATCTCTAAATTTTTGTTGGCAATCATCCAGCCTAAAGCGGAAACGTGGTCGAGAATAAATTTATCTTCTAATTTTTCTAGATCACTTAGTATCATTTTTTCTACTATTTTTTCGGGATTTTCGTGTGCTTGCCGAATGACGTCTATATCTGCTTTTTGCAATTTTGCACTTGTAATTAACTGCATATGTCCCCCATTTTCTATAAATTTAGAAATACCCCTTGCGGCTACTGCAAGACTGCTGGATGAAAAAAAACCAGCTAATCTTTTGTAGACAACAGAATTAGATAATGACGGAATATAAAAATCCTTTAATATATTGTCGTTGTCTGAATCGTAGGATTTTTTAAGGCTTATTTTTTTAAGAGACATTTTATTTTTTCTCTGTATTTTCTTTATGAAATCTTTTTAATTTATTTCGGCTGTTCGTCTTCTGGTAAATCTTTTATTTTTGTCATTTCTTTGCCATAATTATATCTCAAGTTTTTGAGATAACTTGAGATATGTCAAATCTTATTTCAAAACAAGTTTCTCTTGTGGCAACTTGTTCCAAAATGGAACCAACTGAAGTTTCTTTTAATTCCCCTGATTTAAATATATTTTTCAAATGCTTGGTTATGGCTGGCCTTTGGGTACCAAAAAGCAATCCTATTTGGGCCTGCGTAAGCCACACTGTTTCTTTTTCTAACCGCACTCTTAATTCCGGCCCCTTGGCGGCTTTATAAATCACGACTTCTCCTCTTTTTGTTTGTGCTTTTTTTGTCATTTTCTTATTATTTTATCACGATTTTTTGGTTTTTCCCCCGATAGCATTTCGGGCATTCCCAGTATTCGGCCCTGGAGATAATTTTCCCGAAAAAGTGGCCTCCGCGATAAGTGTTATCCTTGTGAATAATTACCTTTATTTTTCTTCCACAATAAACACAGGCCTTGGTTAGATATTTTTTTATCAATTTTTCCCTCGGCCGTTCAATTTTCGGCAATTCTTTGAGTTTCATTTTATTTACCCTTCTTTCACCTTACCCCGTTTTTGGAAAAATTCAACCTAAAAGCCGCCTGGAGGCGGCGTTTATAAATCAAATCTTGTCTTTAACTGCTGAGGTAAAATCTTTTATCTTCTTTACGTTTTCCTCCGGATTTCTTAAAACATTTTCAAATTCAGCCTCAGCGATGATTTCATTGCCTTTTAGCTCCTCTTTCAGGTTGTCAAATGTTTTGCCTTTATTCCCTCCACAGGTACAAAAGAGGATAATTTTTTTATTTTCTATTTTATTTTCTTTTAGAAAAGTTCTAATGGGCGGGGAAAAATTAAACGCCCAAACCGGCGTGCCGATTATTAAAGTGTCGTAATCAGCCAGGCTGATATTGTATTTTTTCAATTTGGGAGTTTCTTTCCTGACAACCTGTTTTCCTCCCCAAAAATGCTTAAGAGGATCAAATTTGGAAATTTCTTTTTCCGGTTTCAACTCTAAAATATCGGCGCTTATTTCCTCGGCTATTTTTTCAGCAATAAATTTTGTGTTGCCTTCCAAAGAGTAGAAAATAATTATTTTTTTCATAAAGCTTTTCTACTTTCAACTTACCCCCGTTTTTGGAAAAATTCAACCCGGTTAAATTGTCGCTTGGTGGGAATTTAACGGATTGAAACCTGAACACTCCAACAAAAAAGCCCACGGCGAAAATAATCCGCAGGCTTTGATTAAAGCGTTAATGGAGGAGTTCTCATTTCAAGGTGGTCCAATCCCCTGTCGTGATTAGCTCAGAACTCAATGCTGAAACACTCTTGATATAGTAATACCCATCCCAGTTCAAGATTACCTCGAACTTCTTTCCGTCGACTCCTTTGTAATTTCGGTGGAAGCCGTAGGTCCATATCTTCCAGTACCCCTCTGACTCGCAAGCGAATTGAATCTTCATCTTGGTATCCATGGCCCTTAAAACTTTGGGGCTAAAGTACTGGGAGAAAGACTGAGCAATCTCTGATGCCTGATCAGCTGCCTGGACAGGAGTTCCGGTCGAAAAAATGAAAATAATCAGGGCGATTGCGAGCAGAATGTTCGCACAGTGAATCTTCTTGAAGGAATTCATAGTCTCACCTCCTTTCATTGACATTTTCCAGCCGGTAACAGCGCCACCGTTAAATCAGGGCAAACCTGAATAGTCCAAAAATTGTCTTTTTGGGGTTTTTCTGACCAATGTCGCCAGCTGTTTTTAACAGTTAAATAAATACTGATCAAAGACCGGTCAGCTGCCGTAATTCCCAATTCTCCGCCTCGGCAATCTAAACAATTGAAAAAAATTTTTTCTGACTTGGCCTCAACCTGGCCAATTATAAGGTTGTTTATTCAGATATCAACTGCCTGGCCGGAAAAATTTTTAATGTGCAAAGAACAATCCATTTTGAACTGACTTTCAGATTTCAATACCTCTGCCTTAACCTCTAATATGCAAAATATCAGCAAAAAACTAAAGATCAAAATCTTTGCTTTCATCTCTAATCCCTCCTTTCTTTCCCTATTTTTAGATTTTAAGACCTGAAAAAACGATAGCATAATTTTGCTATCTTGTCAACCAAAAAAATCGGGCCGGCGGCCCGAAAATGAAAGGAAAATATAAAAAAGGCGCTTTTTTTTCTGTAGAAATTTGATTTCTACAAGTCTTATTTAAACAATTTCCTCTGCCTAAAAGTTTTGGCGGTTTCGATGGCAATTTTCTTGCCGAGTTTTGTTAGAGAAAAATATGTTTTTGGGTTGCCTGTAATTAATTTTCTTTTTCTTAGAGTTCGAAGGGGTCTGTCGAGCTTCCGAGAGTCCGGCCATTCGGGATATTGAGAAAAACAAAATGCTGCTGGGAATAAATTAAAACTTTCTTTAATTAATCTTTCAAGCGTACATTTTTCCCCATTGTTAACTATCAGGTATATTCCCAAAAGAATCAATTCATTAATCCCTAAATCTTTGTATAATTCTTTATCAAAAGGTTTTTTCATTTTCTTTTGACGTTTAGGTTTTTTCGCCATTTTCTTTCCAGCTCTCTGACTTTTTTCTCGCTGAAACCGAAGTGATGAGCAATTTCGTGCCAGACAACAATTCTAATTAATTCGGCAATTTCTTGGACAGAAGAAGCTAAACTTTCAATTGGTTCCCGGAAAATGGTAATTTTGTCCGGCAGAATCTGGCCAAAACTCCTGCCCCAACTGGTTTTGGGAACTCCCTGATAAAGCCCTAAAAGAGAGTTGCCAATTTTTGTTCCGGTTTTCCTTAGATCATCAGGCGAAGGACTTTTTTCAACAACGATGGCTAAGTTATCCATTGCTTTTTGAATATGCTCCGGCAGAGAAACTACTGCTTTTTCAACGAATTTTTCAAAATCCTGCTCTGACATTAACATGAATATACTTTACATTTAAAACTACCTTAATCTTAAACCTTTTTTACTTTTTCTTCAACCAAAAAGCGCCCTTTTTTGGGGCGCTTTGTCGAAGAGATAAATCTCTTACCGAGCTTCCGAAGGAAGCGAAGGTAAAAAAGAGAGTAAAACTCTCTTCGCCTCTCCACCCTTCATTAACCGAGTCCCGCTTGCGGGACGAAGGTGAAGAAGAGGATTTATCCTCTTCGCCATCATTCGGGTTTGGAAAGACATCATAAATTGGGTTTATTTGTTCTCTTGCTCGTACTTCCTCCAAGCCTCGGAAACAGCAGGTTCAACGCTGTCTAATTCTGAGAGGATTTTCTCTTTAATTTCTGAAGTTGCTATTTCGTCTTTCTTTTCTGCCATCTGAATCACCGTAGCTGCCACCTCTTCTACCACTTCATTTTTTCTTTCTTCTGAAAGCTCGGTTCTTTGAGCGGCGCCTAAAATTGAATTTTTAATTTTTTCGGCGTCAAAAGGCTCTTTTGCCCCGTCTTTTTTTATAACTTCTTTAGCCATAATAAATATTTTTATTTAATTGATTAAAATGCGACCTTTAAATACCCGAGCCGCAGCGAAGGGTGAAGAAGAGGATTTACCCTCTTCGCCTACCCGAGCCGCAGCAAAGGGTGGAGTCGAAGAAGATTTCTTCTTCTCCACTTTCGCTTTCGCTACGCGAAAGCTCGGTGAAGAACGAATGTTCTTCGAATAGAGATGAAAAAACCCCTTTAAAGGGATTTTTTCAAATTTCTTACCAGCGATCTCTTCGGTCTCCGCCGAATCCTCGATTCCCACGGTTAAATCCGTCTCTTCGAGGGCGAGACTCCATAGGTCTAGCTTCGTTTACCGTAACGTTTTTTCCGTCAATCTCTTTGCCATTGAACATTTCAGTGGCTTTCTGAGCTTCTTCTTCGGAAGACATTTCAACGAAACCAAATCCCTTTGAACGGCCGGACATTTTATCAGTAATCACAGTTGCTGATTCAACGGTTCCAGCCTGAGAGAAAGTCTCTTTTAAAGTCGCTTCGGTGGTTTCGTAAGATAATCCACCGACAAACAATTTTTTTGCCATAATGCGAGTGAAGTAAAAACTATCTCTAGAATTATAATTTTGTAGTAAAAAATATCCCTAGAGGTATAATTATTCCTTACACTATTTATAGGCGAAGAGGAAAAATCCTCTTCTTCACCTTCGCTTCCATAAATGGAAGCTTGGTTTATTAAGTAAGCCGACCTACTGTTTTTATTCTCTTTCAAAGCTTACATAATTAACAAATACGTAAGGAAAGGAAAATTAACAGAAACTTACATCTGTATGATAATCTATTGTTATAAAAATGTCAACCCCGTAGTAGATTTTGGACTAATTAAAATTAAATTTGGTCCCGCAGCTGCGGGACCAGTCCAAAATTCACTACGGGGTCAAGGATCTTAATAGAAATTTACCCCGTTAGAAGTTTGTTTTCTCTGTGTTTCTGTCAAGACCCGTTGACTTCTAACGGGGTTTATTTATTTCTGTGTTTTTTTAAAAATTTGCGATGCCTTGTTCTGTTTCTGTTTTTATTTGGGTTGTGTGAATTTTTCATACTTTAATAAACTCAGCATGACCCTGAGTCTGTCGAAGGGTCATATTTCTTTATTCTTAATATTTTCTTTTTCTTCGGTCGTCAAAGAAGTAAGCCAAAAAATGAATGGCCTGCGAAGTTTATCTATTGACCAATTCTTATCTTTAAAAAGCGACGCTTTCTCTGTTTTAAAACGTGAAAGCAAGAATGCTGTAGCCTGCAAGTTTAAAGGAGATAATTTATTATGCTCTAATAAAAATTGTTGTTTTTTAGTCATCTGATTCTAGTTTACATTAATTCGTTAAAATAATCAAGTACCTTCGCCCACCCGAAGGGCGGGCGAAGGTAAAGATGAAGGCAAACTTTGAAGAAGGTAAACTTCATCGCCTACAAAAAACCGCCCGAAGGGCGGGCTCGCTTTTAAAAAACATTCAAAAAAGATTATTAATTCTATTCTAATTTTTTTATTACAAAAAGGGCAAAAAGATAAAAAGCCAGAGCCGCTAAAAATGTTATTCTAAATCCAGAGTTTATGTAAAGAATGAGGGCTAAAACAGAACCAATAGTTGAAGTTATGCAATTTATACCAAAAGCCCAAGGAATAAGTTGGCGGTCCTTTTTATCCAAAAGGTTGATTCCGGAAGGAAATGGCATCCCTATGAATAAACCCAAGGGAGCTAAAAACAGAATAGACAAGAAAGATTTTGAAATTAACGACCCTTGGATTTTTAAAAAAGAGAGAGAAATAACCAAGAAAACTATCCCCGTTAGAATTAAAGCAAAAATGACCTTTGAAATCTTCATATTCAGTTTACTAGTTAAAAGACTTCCAATACCACTAAATAACAGTATTGAGAACAAAGCGATGATAATAGAATAAGTCGGATGGCCAAGGAATATGCTAAATCGTTGAATTAAAGAAATTTCAATCAACATAAATCCCAGACCCAAAAATGCGAAATACAAGACATATCTTAAAGCTTCTTTTTTCGGAACTAAAAATTTAGCTTTCCGAAAAAGTAAAGGCAAAAAAATAAAGAGAAGGGAAAGAATGGAAGCAATAATTAGAATGGTTATCAGAATAAATACTGAGTAATAATTATGCAATTGCCCGCCTTCTATATTTTTAAATTTAAAAACTCGCCAAAAATCTTTTAACTTCAGCATGTGGAAAAAGAACCCTTCATTATCTGTTGGCGGCTCAATCCTGAACGGATAATTTTTAAAAAATTGTTTCTCATCTGTTTCTAAGATGAAATTTGTAAAATAATTATCTTTTTGGCTCAAGGGAGTATAAACAATATCAAAAGCCATCTCTTCGGCTATATTTTCAGCTTTTTTAATCTCTTCATCGGTAAAAGCAGATTTTTTGCACATTAAATTACTTACAAATAAATCTTTATTATAGAAAACAGGTGTTTTAAAAATCATTATGTTTCTTCCAAAATTTTGTACGCCATTTTCTTCTAAGGCGGCGCGGCAAAGAGAAAGAGCTCTTATAGTTTGTTGAGGCGGCTCAAAAACAAATCGGGAAATAGTTAACATTCCATCTTCTTCCAAATGTTTAAAATACTCTAAAAATGCTTCTTTTGTATAAAGAGAATTTTCGGACAAAGCGTAAGCGCCGGCAACGGTGGCAGCCCAACTGTCAACCAGCGACAATTGAATAAGAGAATACTTTACGGGGCTTTGAGTTACATAACTTCTTCCCTCGCCAGTTATCAGCTTAATATTTTTCATTTCGCAAATTTTGCCAGAATAATCTTTAAAACGTTGGCAGATAATTTCTTTCATTACTGGATTTATTTCTACGCCTTCTATTTCTTTAAAACCAAACAAAAGACTGGTTAGAATATCTCTTCCTCCGCCAAAACCAATTATTAAAGATCTTGATTTGGGAGCAATATAATAAGCCATGGAAGTTATATCGTATTTTAAATACCCTAAATCTTTTTCTAAATTATCAGTGATTTTTTCTAAATCTGTCCCCGCGGCACCATCTATCATTATTTGAAGTTGTTCTGGGTATTTCTCCGGTTTATAATTCTGGCTTAATCCCCAAGCATGAATAGTATTTTCTTTCATAGGAGAAACGGCTACTCTGCCTACCGGAGACCATTTTTGGTAAATTAAATTTGTTTCTTTTTCTCCTTTTACATAAGAAACCTTGATTACTTGATAGTAAAAATTTAAAAATACCAGACATAACAAAAAAATTGTTAAAATACCGGAAATTATCTTAAAGAGTTTTTGACAGCTTAAACTAAAAAAGAATGAAGAAAGGGCCGTTGAGAAAGCGATTAAAATAACAATAGTTGGCGCATCAAGTATGTATAATAATGGAACAACTAATAATGCCCCCATCCCACCACCAATCAAATCAAAAAAATAAACTTTGCTGATTTGTTTAGATAGTTTGAAAAAAATGAGGGAAAAGGAAAGACCGGCAAAGAAAAAAGGAAGGGCGAAAAGAAGATATAGAAACCAAAAATCAAAAAAGGTTTTTATTGAGACAAAAGGTTTAAAGGGGAAAGATA
>Ga0315284_10000537_pt1 | contig 51562 bp, 43 predicted proteins | sample YL17G09_16_MG_FD_203696 | JGI IMG/M metagenome (GOLD analysis project Ga0315284, IMG submission 203696) | Sediment microbial communities from Yellowstone Lake, YNP, Wyoming, USA - YL17G09_16 | ecosystem: Environmental > Aquatic > Freshwater > Lake > Sediment | place: USA: Wyoming | collected...
AAATGAAAATATGGGAAAGGCATTTTAAAATTCCGGTAAAAAATCGGATGCCATCTCGGATCGATAAAATTAATTTAACCTTTATTGTAGTGAAATGAAATTTTTGGAAAAAATTGCAATTTTTATGTAGGGGTGGGGTGACCTCGTTGCAGAATATATTCGCAAATATGAATACGCTTTGATACTTGATTAATCCGTAAATATCATAAAACCCACCCTGTCACCTGAAATAAGTCAACACAGGGCGGGTTTTATTAGGATCTGGCAATATGGAAAGACCTGCAAGTCCGTTCTTATCTGGAACATCATCCTTAATCGAGGACAACCCACCCCTACAATTCTTTACCATATCATTCCACTTATGATAGTATTCTCACCTTGAACATATGTTGCGAGGTGCGGGAATTGGACAAAATAGTATCACTTGCGAAACGTCGTGGACTAATATTCCAATCATCGGAAATCTATGGTGGATTCGCTGCAACATGGGATTACGGTCCCCTCGGTGTGGAATTGAAAAACAATGTCAAAAATCTCTGGTGGAAACGCGTTGTTCGAATGCGCGATGATGTTGTCGGCATGGACGCATCAATACTCATGCATCCCGATGTCTGGATCGCGAGCGGACATGTCGATGAATTCACAGATCCGATGATAGACTGCCTCGATTGCAAATCGCGTTTCCGACTCGACATGATGGAGAAACCCGGTCAGTGCCCATCATGCGGCGGAAAGAAACTCACCGAGCCGCGTCAGTTCAATCTTATGTTTAAAACTCAAGCTGGAAGTGTCGAGGGTTCGCTTCAGGATGTCTATCTCCGTCCGGAAACCGCGCAGGGAATATTCGTCCAGTTCAAAAATGTGCTGACAACATCGCGGATGAAAATCCCGTTCGGAATCGCGCAGATGGGTAAAGCGTTCCGAAATGAGATAACAACAAAATCATTCACATTTCGAAGTCGCGAGTTCGAGCAGATGGAGCTCGAGTTTTTCGTGAAGCCCGGCACCGATGAGGAATGGTTCGATTTCTGGGTCAATGAGCGATTTCAGTGGTACAAGGATTACGGGATAAAAAGCGAGAATCTGCATCTGAGAGAACATGAGAAGAGTGAACTCAGCCATTATTCGAAGCGCACAATCGATGTCGAATATGATTTCCCGTTCGGACGGAAGGAGCTCGAGGGAATCGCGAATCGCACCGATTTCGATTTGAAAGCACACGCAACGAAAAGTGGCAAGGATCTTGATTATTTCGATGAGGTATCTCGCGAGAAATATGTCCCCTATTGCATAGAGTCATCAGCTGGAGTGGATCGTACCATTTTAACATTTATCTGCGATGCTTATGATGAAGATGTAATCGATGGCGAGGAGCGTGTTTTGTTGAAGTTTCATCCAGCAGTAGCGCCTGTTAAAATAGCTGTTTTCCCCCTGATGAAAAAAGACCCTCTTGTTAATATGGCGACCGATATACACAACAAGCTCAAACCGCACTGGAACTGTGTTTATGACCAGGCTGGCTCAATAGGACGTCGTTATCGCCGTCAGGATGAAATCGGCACCCCGTTCTGCATAACTGTCGATTATGAATCGCTCGATGATGAGAGCGTAACTATTCGGGATAGGAACAAGACCGAGCAGGTGAGGGTAAAGGTCAACGAGCTGAGGAACTGGTTTTTAGATAAGTTTTAGTAATACGAATCAGGTGTTTTATATTATTGTTATTTCCCAGTTTGGTTCAAATTACTCAAACTGGTTTATGAAGTTGTTTTCAAGTCTATTAATAAGTCCTTGAAAAATTGTATCCGGCTCATCAACGCTTTTACTTATTGCCCAAGCGGCATCATATTCTGATTTTGCACCATCGGGTTCAAATATTATTAGAATAAAATTGTATCGTTTTTTATTTATAAACGTAGTTTGCGTAAGATACGGTGTTGGAAGGCCTTGATATTCATCCCCATTAAAAAAATATTCAATATTCTCTTCATTTTCTTTCAAGTAATCAAGAATTAACTCAACTTCTACTGGAAGAAACTCCTTTTCCTTTACTTCATAGCGTGGTATGGTTCGGTCGTCATTCATTAATCTACCTGAATATTCGCTAATAGAATTATAATAGCGATTGTTATACAGATCGCCGCCTGTAAGTGAAAAGAATCGGATATTTAAGGGATGCCCTAATTCATCATCGTTAAGGTATGTACTATAATCAATAAATATTTTTGACAATTGATCTGTGCCGTCACGAATTGCTTGAAACTTACTTAATGTTAATGGACTATATGCATAAGTTGGCGCTCCAGCCATATCTGAAGTTATATTCTTTTCAAAGCCTGCTGGTTTATATTTCGAACCGTTATTGGAATAATTATTTTTATTTTCTATCGCCTTCTTGTTCGCAGAGCATGAAATACAACTAACACATATGCATGCGACGACTAATATTAATATATTGTTTAAATATGTTTTATTTTTCATTGCTGACCTCCGTAAGTTTAATATTCATTACCCTCAAAAGGTTCTTCTAAAGATCTTCTAAGGTCCATTATTTTTCGAGAATTGAGATATGAGCGGCGTGCAGGGACCATGCGGGATTCGGTTTCATTTTCTCTAAGAAATTCCACGTTTATCACCTCACCGGGGCACATAAGTCCATAAGGAATATCGTTTGGGTTAACCCCATCATGTATATCATTCCCTTTTTGCCGAATATCATGCAATAACTCGTGTGCCGCTGAATTCATACTAGGATAATAATAAGTATCATAGTCAATATCGTCTATTTTGCGACGAAGCTTATTTTCTACCCAATCGGAAATAAAACCTACTGCTGTATAACACCAGTAGTTTTTCTCAGCTGTATTTTCAACAGGTGTATATCCAAAAGGACCACTCGGAACCTCATCTCCAGAAGAATCGATTTTACTCAAACATTGATTAAGAATCTGATCTACTCCAATTAAAAGAACGGTATCTTTCTGTGCAGGTTCCCACCAAATTGGATAAATCCAATAATTAGGCCCGTCCGAACCATCCATTGAGAGTTGATAATTTTGATTCATATATTCGGTTCCTTTTACAATTTCCAAAAAGCAATCATCATACACACCTTGAAGATGTTGAAAAATCCTATCTCCACCCTCTCCGATTTCATGGTCATATATATGCTCTAACTGATCGTCACCGTTATATTGACACCAATCACGAGGATATTTAGTTCTGACTCGCATCCAGGCATAATCCACAGTTATTCTTCTCCAAACTGTGAATGTTTCCGACACAATCTCATTGCATATTTTTGATCCATCTTTTTTAACAAAAAATGCCTTGAATTTGAAATTATCTCCTCCATGCCCACCTGTGGCAAAGAAAATAGCGGCTTTGCCAAAAATATTTGTTTTCAATGTGGCATAAGGGGCAACACATTGCGGATTTGTGCATATACAAGGTGGGTCAGAAATCGGGAGCATACAATTATAGAAACAAGGTTTAGGGCCTGGAGGATGTTTTCTTATCGGGTCATCAGCTGGAACACCATAATAATCACAATACCACTTAAATTCAACTGAATTCCAAGCACCACAGTTGTGATAATAATTATAATTATCACCAAATGTCACCCCATCCCCACCCCAAGCTCCATGGCTATCCCAAAGAAGCTTTTCTTCATCAGAATATAAATCCGGATTATTAGATGAAGAATATTTCAAATTCCCCGGTTGTTTTTTATTTGATGGATCATCACTATTATCATCAAAAGGAGGATCTTCATATTGTAGATATACCCAAACACCTTGTATAGGTGGATCAACTGAAACCTCGATATAGATGAAGCTGCCATGGTCTGGATGATCGCTCTTAAACTCACAAACATCATCAAATATTCGGCATAGTTCCGAATTTTGTGTTTCAATTGTATAGTCAAGATTAACATATTGTTTGTAACCCTCCCTTTTACTCTCATCAAAACTCAATGTAATGCTTGAAGGGAATGGGAGCTTATCTTCAGAAAATGGCGGATCATCCGGAATAAATCCTATATTATAAAGTTTGGTCGAATTCCAATTTCCTTTCAAATCCCACATGACAATTTTCATGTACTCGACACAACCCAGGATTTCTTGATCGATGAAAAATCTCGTTTCAAAATAATGGTCTGTCATTGGTGGCATATGGCGAATGTCTAATATAAGAACGATTGGTTCGCCTAATAGTTGAGCAGGATAAAAAAGGACGAATTTTGGCAGCCAGGATCGGATGCAATGCTCATCTGTTCCGGTTACTGTAATCATGTATTTTTTGAATTTTTCACAAGGTTCACAATTAGGATTATCGGGATCAGGGCATTTTGTTTCCTCAGAAACCTCCGCATTAACTAATGGCGGGGTTGTATCTGATTCAAATATGATACCCTCAAGGGTATCTAACAATGCAGAATTCCCTTGTCTATCATATCCATAAAGTCGATATTTCGCAGTTATATCGTTTGCATGATCATATGTAAAACGAGGACTGTTACTACATTCATGAACATGAATCGTAGGAGTGAAACCTTGCGCTATTCCTGTTTCAGAATCAATCCCTCTTTTTAAATATTGGTTAGTAAACGAATATGAATTTCCTCTTATTTCTTCCTCTATTTGCCCATAACATGGACGATCAGGGCAATCGACATAAAGTTGCAGATAGTGATTCTCTTCGCAATCCTGTGATTCATGAGCTACGTGATTTGTAAAACTGCCTTCGATACAATTGCTTTGAACTTTTCTATAACTTCCACCTCCTCGATCAACAGATTCCTTCGGCGTTACCATCTCATAAATGTTCGAGTAGACTCCATCTGATGGAGTATAAGAGATTTTTATTTCCTGGTCACTTTCAAAATTTTGATCAAATGAAATAATAAATATTTTTTCAGCAATCTTTTCAATTGATTGAATTCCCGGTGCGGTACGCCCATTCTTATAGATGAATTCCCAGTTTTCAATCTGAAGAAGTTTCTGTCCAATGTTGACATAATAAGGGAAATCAACGAAAACGACTAATTTTCTGAAATCTATGATTCTCTTCTCTTTTTCTGATACGAAGCCAGCTCGTGCCACTTTTAAATTATTTACCTGTGGAACGCCAAAATTTATATTCTTATTAAGGATTTGAGCGTTTTTGGGTTGAAAAGATATATTTACATTATGTGCCATACCTGGATTAAGATAATTTTCAGGAATATAATTTCCTAAATAATAATTGGCTTTTCGACCTTGATGATAATAGCAATTATATCGGATTCGCTTGGAGATGTCCTCTCTATCCAGGAGTACAGTAATATCATCAGGGGATATCATATTTTCTGGCGCTGCAAAAGCGAAGCATATAACCGGCGGATTGAATTCAGCAATTTCGACCGGCTCCGTAAATAGGTACATTAGTTGATCTTGTGGAAATTCATTTAATCCAATCCTTTGAAAGACTTTTTCTTCAATATCATTGAAAGTCTCCACAGACATTATTGGTGATAATTGTGGATGGAACTTTAAATTATCCTCATAGGATTCTCTTGTTAGAGCAAGATTGATGGTCTCTGAGGATTCTCCCCCACCCCCGCTATATTCGGTATCCTCAGGTGGAAGGATTGGCGTAATCCCATTGTTACCTTTGGAACAGAACATGAATGGAAGGCTCGATAAAAGAAAAAATAATATTACATTTCGTGCTGTAAAGAAAATCCCGTGCTTTGGTAGATGATTCATCATTTTTCCTCCGCCGCTAAAGAACTGAGAACTTCGTGATTAAAATATATCATTTTCAATTCAATCACGCAAGATATAGAAAAGTAATTTTTTATAAAAATTATTAATCAAGATTCCTGTTCTGAGCTGGGTGCTGACGCATGCGGCTCGGAGCTGCTCCCTCACGATCGCAGTACGGAAAAATGATGCCATGGACTATGCTATAATGTCCTCATGCCAAATTCAAATGGCAGAAAGCTCCCGCTTTACAAATGGTCTTATTGTCCGGATACCTGTAAGCACGAGGACGATGGCGACATAATTCACGCGATTCTGACCCATCGAGGACTCTATGGTGCATCCGATGTCTACCATTCGCCATCTCTAATAAGCGGGATGAAAGCAGCCTGTGAACGAATATTAACCGCGATAAAAAACAGCGAATCGATTCTCATCCACGGGGATTACGATGTCGATGGCATTGTCGGTGCGGTGATGTTGCATCGATTCCTGAAATCCCAAAATGCCGATTCCCGCATCTTTCTTCCAACGCGGCAGAATCACGGCTATGGCCTTTCCCGCGACTCGATCGATAAAGCTGTAGCGAGAAAAATCCCCCTTATAATCACTGTTGATTGCGGTATCTCCGATTTTACAAACACCGGGTATGCTCGTGAAAAAGGTGTCGATGTAATCATAACGGACCATCACCAGGTACCAAGCGCATTGCCACCTGCCATAGCGATAGTGCATCCACAGGTTCCACACGCGAGTTACCCGTTCCCCAATCTCTCCGGCGCCGGAGTGGCATATAAACTTATTCTCGCATTGAGTGAGGAACTCGGCGCAAACCTGGATGAAAGATATTATCTTCCTTATGTCGCTCTCAGCATAATAACGGACATAATGCCGGTAACGGGCGAGAACAGGAGATTCATAAAGGATGGCATCAAAGCGCTCAGGGAGGGATATTCGCCGCATATTGAATTAATGGCAAGAGCTGCGGGATATCCGCTTGCGATTATCACCGAGCGGGAGCTGGGAATCCATGTGGGAAGCCGTCTTAACGCTCCGGGACGATTAAAAACGCCGGTGTTATCAGCGCAGTTCCTTCTGGAAGAAGAAACTACAAAGATGGTGAAAATCGCCGATGAGATAGACCGTCTCAACTCAAGGCGACGAGAGATACAGGAGGGTCTCGCGAGAAAAGCGCTTGAAATGGCGATGAAGGAGAATCATTTACCGATTCATGTGCTGCATGATCCGACCTGGCACGAGGGATTAATCGGGACAGCAGCATCGCGGGTAATGGAGGAATTGGGACATCCGGTTATCCTCATCACGAAAGGCGAGACCGGCACATGGAAGGGTTCCGGACGAGCGCCGGAAGGAATTGACCTGTTCAAACTAATCGCTCCGAACGCGAATCTCCTGAATCATTTCGGAGGTCATGCGGGCGCATGCGGGTTCGCTATCGATGGCGAACAAATTGGAATCTTCAGAAAAGCTATTCTCGAACAGTTCAACATTGTTTATCCCGATGGCTTTCCAACTCCGGCAATCGAAATATCAGCTCAATTGAAACCTGAAAAACTTGAAGAGAAATTCGTGGAGGATATCAACGCAATCGCGCCATTCGGCCGTGGTAATCCTGAGCCGCTGTTTGATTTGGGTCCATTTGGAGTGGAAACCGCGAATTTCGTCGGCGGCGGGAACCATCTGAAATTATCACTTAAAGGCAAAAATCACAACAATGACGCGATTTTCTTTTCCGCGAAAGGGATAGCTCTTGGCGATGTTTTAGGCAGAACTGTTAAAATCGCCGCAACACCAAAAATGAACGAATTCAATGGCAAACGAAACCTTGAATTTCAGATTAAGGATATCAGTCCCCTCGATAGTTAAAAATTATTAAACCAAATTTTTTACCTGGATCGCCACCGGAAGCGGGCTGTTGAAAAAGTACCATGAATGTATTTTCACTGGGATCGCGGACATCTCTGTCCGCATGATTACTGGCTTTCTGTCAATAGCGGACAGAGATGTTCGCGATCCCAGTGGGTTTTTCAACAGCCCCAGGAGTGCGGCACTCCCTGCGACGCTCCTAAAGATTTTTCAACGCTTGCAAAGATTAATCGAATATGATAAGATTTAGTCCAACCTCGAATCGAATATCGGTGAGGGGCTTTGTAAGGTTGTCGGAGTGAATCCAAAGGCAGGGGGGTTTATGATTAGTAGCAGGACCAAATTTATTCGTTCAGTCAAATCCTAACACTAATTTAATCGTTGGATAACGCTTATCCATATTGTTGAGAATGGACAAGGCTGTTTGCGCTGTAATGCAATCGATTAGTCGGTAATCGGATTGGCGATTGTAAAACGCTGAAGCGATTTTAGAAGACGACTATTCAAGCTGAAAACATGTAAAAAAGCTGATTTTGATTGGTTGCGGTCAATTTTTACTAACTTGCATCGATATTTATTATAAAGAATCAAGGAAGATTCATTTGCAACCTTCCTCGGTTCATATGAGTCTTTTCAAGTACCTGATTCATGATGCAAGGATGCACGAGAAAGCTGGGGGGATTTAAGATGGTTTTTTTGATTGATTTTTAATTTAAAAGGGGCATGAAATGATTTGCATGATGAACTTTGGGAGAAAGGGATTTACACAAAAATGAGTACGGGACATGATTTGAAAGTCGCTTTTCTTGGTAATTATCTTCCGAGGAAATGCGGAATTGCCACATTCACCTACGATTTGGAAAATGTAGTCAATAAGGATCTAAAACGCAACGATTCGACATTTGTGGTCGCAATGAACAATATCGAGGAGGGTTACCCTTATCCTGAGCGCGTCAGAAAGACAATCTATCAGCCGAATCTTCATGAATATTTGAAAGCTGCTGAATTCATTAATGAATCCGATGTTGATGTTGTCTGCGTGCAGCATGAATTTGGCATTTTCGGCGGTGAAGGCGGTGAGTATGTCCTCGAGTTCCTTCGCCATCTGCGAAAACCATCGATAATCACTCTCCACACAATTTTCTGTGACCCTCCTGATGTTTATAAAAGAATTACCACTGATATGGCATCCTTGTCTCACGGATTTGTCGTGATGAGTGAGCGTGCGGTCGCTTATCTCCATGATAAATATGGAATCGCGGAAAGCAAGGTGCGCATGATTCATCACGGTGTACCTAATATGGGATTCACCGATCCCAACGGTCATAAGAGTAAATTCGGTTTCGATGGTCGCACGGTTCTTGGAACTTTCGGTTTGCTAAGCCGTAACAAGGGCATCGAGCATGTTATAAATGTTCTTCCGGATATCATCAGCAAATACCCTGATGTGCTTTATGTCTTACTCGGTGAGACACATCCGGAGGTGGTTAAACATTCAGGCGAGGAGTACCGCGAAAGCCTTCTCGCTACGATTGATAAACTCGGCATCAACGATAATGTACGATTTATTTCCAAATTCCTCGACGTCAAAGAGCTTGTTGATTTCCTCGCCGCAGTCGATATCTACATAACTCCCTATAAATCAAGAGAGCAGATTACGTCAGGCACTCTCGCGTATTCACTCGCTGCCGGCAAACCGATTATCTCGACGCCTTATTGGTATGCGCAGGAGCTTCTCGATGAAGGCAGGGGAATCATCGTTGATTTCGGCGATGAACAAGCCATAGGAAAATCAATTTTCAGATTGCTTGAAAATGATGATGAAAGAAACGCGATTCGAGAAAAGGCTTTCAGGTTTGGACGTCGCATGACATGGCCTGAAACCTCAAAAAGGTATATTGAGTATTTCAATGAAGCAAAACTCACAAGGGTTGTATTCGAAATTCCAAGGAGCTACTTCGACATGAAATCTATAAAACCACTCGCTCCTGTACAGGTTATTGTCGATGGTTCACTGACTCAACCCCAGGCATCCAATTCTCTTCCACGCCTGAATCTCGGACATATCCATGTCCTTACTGATGACACCGGCATAATCCAGCACGCGAGCTATTCAGTGCCTAATCGCACGAGCGGGTATTGCATCGATGACAATTCGCGAGCATTGATCGCCGCGATACGAGCTCAGGAGTTTTTCCCCGATCAGAAAAATATCCATCTCATCAAGAATTACCTCAGCTTCATTCGATACGCCCAGCTCGATGATGGACGATTCCACAACTTCATGGGCTATGACCGTCGATTCCTCGATAATGTCGGAAGCGAGGATTCATTCGGACGCACCCTCTGGGCGCTCTGCTACTTAATCGAGCACGCTCCCAAACTCAACGATATCGGCATAGACACCCTCGCTCGTGAAATTCATGATAGAGCTATCGTCAATCTGCCGCGTCTTGAAAGTCCTCGAGCGTTGGCGTACTCGATGTTGGGATTATTCAATTATCTCGGACGATTCCCGAAAGATAATCGAGCTCGGGAACTCATTCGAGATTTCTCGCGTCGTCTGATAAATCTGTATCGCGGATGCTCACAAAGCGATTGGCGATGGTTCGAGCCGTATATCACGTACGATAACGGTAAATTCCCACAGGCTCTGTACCTCGCCGGTGAAATCCTTCATGAGAGGGAGTGTTTCCAGGTCGCGCGGGAATCGCTCGATTTCCTCACTGCGCATATCTTCGAAAATAATATATTCATGCCGATCGGAACCAACGGATGGTTCCACAAGGGGCATAAGAAGGCTCAATTCGACCAGCAGCCGATCGAGGGTAGCTCGATGATCGATGCGTATCTTACAGCCGCGAGATCGAATTTCTCGACACCATCGGACACATTGCATTTCGAAAGGCTCGCGCAAAGGGTCTGGAACTGGTATAACGGCGCGAATGTCACAGCACAGCCTCTTTATGACTCAGTCACCGGCGCATGTGCTGATGGCATCACGAGTCGCGAGCTGAGTCTCAATCAGGGCGCGGAGAGCACGATTTGCGCGGTACTCGCTTTGCAGTCGATGCGCAAGAACCTTCGCATGAAAACGATGGATCATGCGATAGCGCCATCGAAGCGTATCGCCCCTTCCTCCAAATCCCCCGAGGACCCTCTCACCGTGAAGTTGTAGAAATAGAATTAAGTTGTGGGATAGGCATCCTGCCTGTATTTACCAGCAAATTTGGAGCATAGACATCCTGTCTGTTATCGTCGTAGATCATGGGTCGCAGACATCCTGTCTGCCTTGAACCTGAATTTCAAGATTTTCTCCCCACTCAAAAAAAAATCATCAAGGTATTGCAAAAACAATAAAAACGGTTAAAATCATATCTGAGGAATTGAGAGAGAATATGAAACCTTTTAATAAATGTCCAGTCGTAAAAGAGTAGGTTTTTTACAAAGAGGCCTACTTTAAATTAACATTATCCCTACGGAGGGGATTCGAAAATGAAAACCAGAATTACAATTATGATCACACTGATTGTGGCACTCATGTGCTTCTCCATGCTCGGATGCAAAGGCGGCGAAAAACCGAAACCTAAACCTATCGACGAAAAACCTCAAATAATAAAAATTGGGGTGATCGGTCCTTTTACAGGAGAAGGTGCTACTTATGGTGACGCAATGAAACGAGGGTTTGATCTGGCATTTCAAAGTGAACCAAATTTCCAACTCATATATGAAGATGATAAGCTGGACGCAAAAGAGGGCGTGACAGCGATTAATAAGCTGATCTCTAGTGATAAAGTTCAAGTAGTGCTCGGATCAGCGGCATCCAGCGTTACTTTGGCAATGGCTCCGATAGCTGAAAGAAATAAAGTAATACTTTTCTCCTCGATATCCACAACTGATGACCTGCAAAAAGCTGGAGAATACATCTTCAGAAACGTGCCAAGGAACCAGGTTCAGGGAATTACTGCAGCCGAATACCTGTTTAACACTTTGAAAAAAAACAAAGTTGTTATTTTTAAGAAAAATGATGAATATGCCACGAATCTTTCCATAAGCTTCAAGAAAAGGTTTGAGGAGCTTGGTGGCAAGATACTTCTCGATGATGCATATCAACCTGATACAAGAGATTTTAAAAGCATCATAGCCAAGATAAAGAAGCTTAAACCAGAGGCAATGTATATTCCTGGAAACTACCAGGAGACAGGTCTATTTTTGAAGCAGGCTTATGAAGCTCGCCTTCATACCATATTTATCGGCGGTGACGGTTCGTACTCGCCTGAGCTGATTAATATTGCAGGTAATGCTGCCGAGGGAAGCTGTTACACAATAATGGCCGTATCCCAAAATGACTATTACAAATCGTTTAAAGAGAAATTCGTAGCTAAGTATAATAAAGAACCTGATATCTATGATGCCTATGCTTATGAGGCTGCAGATATCATCATTCAAGCAATTAAAAATACATCTTATGATGCCACAAAGATAAAGGATTATCTCTTGTCACATGAGTTTGAATCACTGACTGGCACATTGAAATTCGATCAAGATGGTGAAGTAGCGCGAAAATACGGTATCGTTAAAGTACAAAATGGTAAATTTACGGAGGTTCCGCTTTGACAAGAACAATACCAGATATTCCGTTAGTCTATGAGAGGTTTCCTGATGATTATGTGAATGACATCAATGGTTGGGCATTTGATGAGGAAACAATAGCCAATAATGTTGGGAAATTGCTTACTCTCGATATCGATTTTGCATCAAGATGCAGTTTAAATTGCCCATATTGTTTTAGGCGTGATAACAGTGTAGATGCCGTTTCTCATGAAATGCAGTTTGATGATTGTATTCAGTTAATAAAAGACGCCAAAAAGCTGGGCTTGCGTTCCGTAAAATTTCTTGGCAAGGGGGAGCCCTTTGAAACAACTAGGATCATCGAGTTCTTAAGATTTCTAAAGGAGATGAATATAATTCCATTAATCTTCACTAAAGGTCATATTTTAGGTGATGATGAAGCCATAAAAAGAGAGTTTCTTTACTACGGAATCAAAAAAGGTGAAGATTTGGTTAATGAATTAAATGAATGTAATGCAAGCGTGATGTTAGGATTCAATGCGTTTACTGATGAAATTCAAATTGATATGATAGATAAACATAAAACAAGTAAATACAGGAATCATATCTCTAAACGTAATAAGGCATTGAAGCTATTGGTTGAAGGTGGATTTAATAAATCAAATCCAACTAGATTGGCATTAGCAGTAAATCCTATAATTAAAGGTAATCCAAACTCTAATATTAAGGTCGGCAATTTGCATGAAGCTTTTGAGATGTATACATGGTCTAGGCTTCGAAACATATATGCAATAATAACTCCACCAATGATCAGTGGACGAGCTCGAGATGGATGGGATTTATTTACTCCTTCAGAAGATGAGCTAATAGATTTATATACAAATATTTATAGATTTAATATTGATGTCAATTTACAAACATTAGATAAAATAAAACGCGAGGGAATTGCGGCATATGCTGGCGGTCATCCATGTAATCAAGTTTCTACTGGATTGTATATCACTTTGAACGGGGTAGTATTGAGTTGCCCCGGCTCAGAAGAAAATATTGAAGGTAATATCTGGGATGATTCATTAGAGAATATCTGGTTTAAATCAAATAATTTTAAACGTAGTGGGACCTTTAATTGTAAATGCATAGCGAAAGCTGGAAAGACGATTCCAGATGAATTGTATGATAGAGTTCTAAATAATCTTTGTTCAAATATATAATACAGAATATCCTTGTAAAATACTAATGAAAAAGATACATCCTAAAATAGAAAAGGAGTTTAGAAAAATTGAGGGAGAAATTAATGATTGGGTTAAGAGTCATTTTATCAGAAGAGAAATAGGAATTTCAATTCAAATAAGAACTAGAGGACAAATAAGAGATTCAGGTTATTTCTGTAATAACTTTTGCAGAAAAGTGTATTTTAATTTAAACCCAATAGAAAAAAAAGAGAGTGATAAAAGTGAAATTAATGATTGTGATAAATCTGATGAATTTATGAAAAATGTAGTAATTGAACATGATCATGAATTTAGAGAATGTTCATGGGGATATATATGTCACTGCGGTTTGTCTAATTTAATTATACCATATTATGGAAATAAATATTATTCTGATGAAAAAGAAAATCCTATCTATTATATATTTATTGGCCAGTTTAAATTAATCGCTCATAATAGCAATATTGATGATTATAAAGAACAGTATAATATAAAAGAGTTAGATCATGACTCAGAACCGAATGGAGTTTATAAGGGTTTTTTTTACAACGAAAAAACTTTTGAAAAGTGTTTTTCGCAAGTACTTGAAAAGATAAAAAATAAAGATATGACTAGAGGTGCCATGATAGAAACCATAAGGAATGAATTAAATAATTGCATCGAATCTATTCCAAATTTTAGTTTAATTCAATTAAATGAGATTAAAACCATTGCAATTCAGATATTTGATAAAAATATTAAGACTAAAAAGGGAAGAAATATAACTGATAAAGCAAAAAGAATAATAATCAATAGACCTAGTTTCAATGACAATTTGCTAAAATGGTTTAATAATCTCTTAAATATTGATGTTACAAAAGGAACCAAAATTCTAATTATTATTAGCATAATAGGCATAATCATTGCTATAATAGCAATTTATTTCAAATAAAAAAAATATGATTCAGATCATTATTAATTCAATTATTTCAACCTCAATCTATTTACTTATCGGCATTTCATTTTCAATAATTTATAAGATCTATAAATTTTTTGATCTAAGTCATGCTGCGATATTAACATGCGCTGCATATATATGTCTGTTGTTACTAAACTTACAAAAAATAGGGGCAGGAATCTTCATAATTGCAGTAATATTGTGCTCGATTATGGGATGTATTTTAGAATTAACCATTCTTAAATATCACAGAAGAAAAGCAAACTCAAAATTGATATTAATGCTCACGTCAATTGGGATATTTATCATAATACAAAACTCAATTTCGATGATTTTTGGTGATGAAACGAAATCAATCAGATCGAAAGTAGTTGAAAAAGGTACTCAGGTATTTGGCGCAACAATAACGCCCACTCAGGAAATCATAATCTTAATCGGTGTGATTGTATCGATAATTATTTATCTAGGATTAAAGTATACAAAAATCGGAAAATCAAGCAAAGCCGTTGAAAGTCAAGCAGAAATAGCAAGATTATCGGGAATTAACACGAATCAGGTGATATTTTGGTCAATGGCATTAGGTTCAGCAGTGGCTGGTTTGGCAGGGATTTTGATAGCACTTGATGTAGATATGACACCGACTATGGGCATGAACGCATTGCTAATGGGAATAGTTGCAATGATAATCGGTGGAGTAAAAAGCATTCCAGGTATAGCTCTCGGTGCACTACTGCTGGCATTGTCGCAGAATATTGGGACCTGGTATTTTGGTGCCCAATGGCAGGATGCTATCGCGTTCGGTATCCTTCTCGTCTTCCTTATCTTTCGTCCGCAGGGATTCCTTGGCAAAAAAATCAAGAAGGCAACGGTGTAACATCAAAGAAAAATGGACTACTTACTCCACATCCTCATCTTAATCTGCATTTACATCATTCTGGCATCCTCTCTTAACCTGATCTCCGGCTATACAGGTCTGCTCTCTATTTCACACGCCGCATTTTATGGAATCGGGGCATATGTTGCGGCTTTGATGTCACTCCGGCTTGAATCCAATTTCCTCCTAAATATCCTTTGCGCGATAATCATAAGCGGAATATTCGGTGCGATTGTCGGATTCCCGTCGTTGAGAATCCGCGATGACTATTTCGTCATTGCGACTTTTGCGTTCCAGATAATCACGTTCAGCATATTGAATAATCTGACATCGTTCACGGGCGGTCCGATGGGTCTTCCGGGGATTCCTCAACCGGTGCTTTTCGGTTTGAAAATTTCCTCACACGAACAGTTCCTTCTTCTTACGGGCTTTTTCACCGTTTGTGTATTTTTAATATGCAGACGGATCGTGTGTTCACCGTTCGGACGAGTCCTCAAGACGATACGCGAGGATGAGGTTTTCGCGGCGGCATCAGGGAAAAATGTCGCGTTCTACAAGGTGATGATTTTCGTCATCGGCGCCGGTATGGCTGCTATTGCGGGTTCCATGTATGCCTACTACATAAGCTTTATTGATCCCACGAGCTTCACGGTAATGGAATCCATTTTCATAATCTCGATTGTAATCATAGGTGGCGCCGGGAGTCTCTGGGGACCTGTCGTTGGCGCGATTGTGCTCGTAGCACTTCCAGAAGTCCTAAGGTTCTTGGGGATGCCGAGCTCGATCGCTGCTAATATGAGACAAATAATTTATGGAGCGCTCCTCGTGGTTTTCATGATGTGGCGTCCGCAGGGTTTCATGGGCGAATACTCGTTCACGAAGGATACATCGAACGAATGATCGATTTTTTAAAAATAGAGAGTTTGAACAAGAATTTCGGAGGCGTACAGGCGCTTGCCGGATTTTCATGTTCAGCGCATGAGGGCGAGATACTTGGATTAATCGGTCCAAATGGCGCGGGTAAGACAACTCTTTTTAATGTAATTTCAGGCTTTATTAAGCCCGATAGCGGCAAGGTTCTCTACAAGGGAAAAAATGTCACTCGATCGGCACCCCATCGGATAGCGTATATAGGAATAGCGAGGACATTTCAGATTTTACGTTTGATTCATCAGCTGAGCGTGCTTGATAATGTCATGCTTTCCTTTAAGAATCAGCCGGGGGAACATCTTGGAAATCTTTTCTTCCGCCCGCGCTACTGTACAAAGGTTGAATCGGAGAATCGCAAGACCGCATTATCGCTTCTGGAATACGCCGGTTTGTTGGACAAGATAGGAGATCCCGCTGAGGCGTTGTCGTACGGTCAGCAAAAACTTTTGAGTCTTGTATGCTGTCTCGCAGCCGGGGCTGATTTGTTGCTTCTCGATGAGCCGGTTGCGGGTATTGCTCCCGAGATGTTAGAGAAAATCCTTGCTATAATCCGCGAGTTGCCATCGAAAGGAAAGACGATAATCATAATCGAGCACAACATCGATGTAATCATGCGGATATGTAATCGTGTAATTTTCATGGATGCCGGTGAAAAGGTCAGCGAAGGGAAACCTGAGGAAGTGAGGAATGATCCAAAAGTAATCGAGGCTTATATCGATTAAGGTTATTTCAAAAATGCTCGCGATTAAAGAATTAGAGACAGGTTATGGGAAAAAGCAGGTGCTTTTTGGACTCTCGATTGAGATTCACAAAAGCGAAATTGTCGCGTTGATCGGACCGAATGGTTCAGGGAAATCGACTGCTTTGAAAACCGTATGCGGTTTGTTGCCCGTATGGAGAGGAAGCATCGTTTTTGAGGATATTGTTATCAATAACTCTCCGCCTGAAAGAAATGTCACAAGGGGAATCACTTTTTCACCCCAGGGAAATCGTGTCCTTGATGAGCTAACGGTGATGGAAAATCTCGAGATTGGAGGTTTTCAACTTCCACGCAAAGAATTAAAAAAGAGAATTGAAGAGATATTCACCCTATTTCCTGTTTTGAAAGAATACTCGAGACAGGATGCCGGCAATTTATCAGGGGGGGAACAGCAGATGCTTTCTGTCGCGCGAGCTTTGATCCCCAAACCGAAACTGCTGATGCTTGATGAACCATCGCTCGGACTTGCTCCCGGTCTGATAAAATCGGTATTCGCGAAAATTATTGAAATCAATCAACAAACAGGTGTGACAATACTGATTGTGGAGCAGAAAGTGAGAGAGGTTCTTGAAATCTGTCATAGAGTCTACTCGATAAAATTAGGGAAAGTTGCCTTTGAGGGTAAACCGGATGAGCTTAAAGAGAATCGCGAAAAACTCAAGCAGTTGTTTCTATAATGTATTTGATCTCTTGTTTAAGTTCCAACAAACCAAAAACCCGCGCTTGAGGCGCGGGTTTGAATATTTTTTTATATGCAGCTGTAACCATATGTTAAATGCAGATTGGAAATCTGCGGTACTGCGGGCTGGAAGCCTGCGTTACCTTCTGTTATCGAACACCTGATTCGGGTCGAATGAATCAGGAGGAGCTGGAGGTTCGCTTGTTGGCGCTCCGCCACTCTGACTGCCATCCTCCCAGCCTCGTCCGCCTGGTATCTGACCGCCCCACGGACCCTGTCCGCCCGCGATTGGCCATAGCGAGAAGTCGAACTCAGGATACAGCGAATCGACATAGAATCCGATGTAGAGATCCTGGTAGTCCGGCTGCTGAATTAGAACGTTATATTCAGTTGCTATCAGCTCAGCGCTGTAGAAACCATTAGCGTAGCTGGTGGCATCATAGAAGAACTGGTTGTCGGTGGTGGTGAAAATCATCCTCGCGCCCTCGATACCCGCTCCTGTCATTCCATCGGTGACTCGTCCCGTGAAATTAACAGTCTGCACTTGCGGCGGCGTATACGATTCTATCGAGAGATTCAGAGTAATGGTCTGATCCTCGACTATTGTCACATTTTCCGAATCGGTGAGATAACCATACTTGAAAGCGCTGACAATCCAGTCGCCTGTGGGGACATTATCGATCGTGAACTGACCGGATTCATCAGTGTATGTGAACGGATCAACATAAGGCTGGACACAATTAACAAGCGCGTTTGCGACAACAGCTCCGGTTTCATCCTTCACCGTACCAGCGACTGAACCAACCGGTATTCTCGCGCATGTGAATTCGTAATAATTCGCGACCGGATCTTCAACGGTTTCGACATTCTGACTTACAGAGAGATGCTTGTAGGATGATACGAATACATAATAAGCACCAACCGGAAGCGAATCTATTGTGAACTCGCCATTGTCGTTTGTTGCCATAGAGTAATAGCCGTTAAAAGGTTCCTCGTCGCCTGCCGCGCCGCCCTCGCGTTCGTTCTGATGCTCCCACCGGTATTGCTGCATCAGAGGATTATCCAGCGAATTGTTATTATCCTGGAAATCATCGCCGCCAAAACTCGGAGGAGGTTGCGGTGCTGATGTTGAGCCACCGGAGCCCTGCGACTGATCAACAGATTCCTTATACCCATCCCATGTCGGATCATTAGGCATTCCGGGCAAAGGCTGATCACCGTAGACCGGGATTTCCTTGCCAGCGAATATGAACTCAACCCAAGCACTTTTAATTGGCTGACCGGCATCATCAATTACTTTTCCGTGCGCGGATGTCATCACGAGAGGTGTCAGCTCAAGCGTAAGAACGATATCCTCCTCCAATCCGAGGATATCCATATAATAATTCCCGCTCAGATAACCATCTTTCCAAAACGCAAGATAGATACCGTATCCGGTGGCGGGTTCAGTGAACTCGAAGTAACCATCAGCCTGGGATGTTGTTTCCTGGTACTGCGGATCGTAACGTACAGGAGGAGAGTAATAATCATCAGAACCCGGCTCCGATGGAGGCATTGGACCGGATGGCTCGGTTTCGCCTTCCTCGAGAAGCCACGGTTCAGGCATGCCGATATATCCGGTTTCCACCGTCATTGTTAAATGAGCTCCCTCGATTCCCCATCCGGTTTTGGAATCGATGACATTGCCTTTAACGATAACACCCTCCTGGAAATGAGGTTTGTTGAGCGGCTGGAGAGTGATTCCCTGATATGTCTCCTGACCTGCTATAACCTCGATCATCGCGATAGAGACATTGTAACCCTCAATGCGTCCAGTCAACCTGTATCGCCCGGCTGGAATATCGGTGAAATAAAAGCCGCCATTCTCGCCGCTTATAGTCCTGAACAATCCGAGTTCGGGATTGAAGAGTGTGATATGGACACCCTCAAGTGTGTTAGTAGTGAAATCATCATATACTGAACCGGTTACGGAACCGGTTGGACCATCAGCTTTGGGGAACTGGAAAACGAAATCGTGTGTATCGATCGGGACTATCTCTCTTGATACGATAACCACCCCACCATCGCCAATGCTTATGCGATTTGGTGAATCAATGCCAGCAGAGAAGGTTCCCGGATCGAGTATGAACGCACCCTGACCATCGCTTTTGACTCCGGTGTTAGTGCCATTCACAAGCACTGTCATATCCGAGATTGGCTGTCCATTCGAATCATAGACCATACCGGTAAACCGTGTGAACGGACCATCGGGACCGCCGTGACTGCATGAGACCGCCAGGAACGCTGTCAAGGCAATCAGCAGGTAAAACATGGTTCTCATTTTCATGGATACACCCTCCATGACTCAATAGGATAAGTAAATCCACAGGAACTATTTAAAATAAAGCTTACAACATCTAACAAAAAATTACAAGTGCCATATCCATCATTTTTTAAAATATTAAAGACTTGCGCGAATGAATCTTTCATTATATTATTATCTCAGGCCTTCTTGTTTTTGTCCACTGGTGGGGAGGAGGGGAGGATGCTTACTCATACCCACAAAAGAGAGGGAGCCACTATTATAGTGACGTACAGTGGCTCGCTTGTCGAGTCGATGCCGCCGCCTATGCCCGGATTTGATAAGGCTATGGATGGCACATGTTCTGCTTTGATTATCGACATGTCCGGTATCGATTATATCAATTCAAGCGGAGTCTCCAGCTTTATCGATAATGCCAAGTATGTCATATCGCGAGGAGTTCATGTCGTACTGTGCTGCCTAATCCCGCAGGTCTTGAAAGTGATTAAACTCGCTCGGACTGAACTGATGATACCCGTTGTCTCTGATAGAGCCGCAGCCAAGGAATTACTTTTAAAAATGATGGAGAAACGTGCGGCATGTCAGCGCGAACAGATTCTTATAGTTCAGGGGAAACTTCCTGTACAAGACAAGCTCAGAGACGTTTTAAAACTCACCAGGCAGGAGGCGAACTACAACATTATCGCCGTTCTGAATCCCGAAAGAGCATGGAAACTAATTACTACGAGCAAGATTCATCTTATTCTGCTTGATGTCACCCTGGAAATGCCTGAAGGACAGGCATTCATAAGGAAACTGCGGATGAATCGCGAGTTCTTCGGTATCCCATGCATCGTTGTTTCCGATGAAGCGAGCCTTCCAAGCGCCGCATTTTACACTGCTAATGGCGCTGATGATATCCTGCGCTATCCATTCAACCAGTATGAAACCCCATCTCGATTGCGAAACGCTTTAACCCTGTATTACAACTGGCAGGCATTGATAGCCTCTCAGAAAAGTACCCGGAGCGCTTCAGATACCCGTCCCTTCCTCAGGGGTTCTTTTTAAAAATGACGACAGTCTATATTCGGGAGTCTCCATATTATTTCATTTTTCAACGTTTAAATAGTCAATCTTTCGAGTATCAATTATCACAAAAGCCATAATCACCATTCCTATGGCAGATACAGCCCATAATCCAGATAAAGATAAACCGGCAAAGAGGAAAACGAGACCGATCATTAGAATCAAAATCGCAATTACCCATCCGCACAAATAAAGAGTCTTCTCATTCAGCACAAATGCGGTTATGATTCGTCTTAAATCAATCATTATTGTTATCACCACATATATCGCAAGACAAACAGCCGCTATAGCGATTATGAGCATGTGCCATGGGAAAACTATATCCGTGCTATATCCGCCTTGATGAAAAATCCTTGCAAGTGCGGAATTTGTGAAATAGTGTAGAGCCGTTCCTTGAAGAAGAAATACCGAAATGATTCGAATGAATTTTGTAAATATTGATTTTGTTTTCAAACGTATGTATCCGAATAAACCATAAACGCACATCGCGATTCCACTCCAGAGAAGAAGATATGTCGATGTTGTCGGTTTCCATTTTGAGAAAATAATCATATTCAGCTTTAAACCGAGGTCAGGAGCCAGCCACTGAATCGCATATGTCCAAACGATTAAAACCGCACCGATAACGGCAAGCCTGATTCTCTGTTCCTCAGTTTGAGTTTCCAGACCGATCATCATGCCGATGATAACGCAAAACGCCCATGGAATCGGACCGAACGGATGTTCTCCAAATATCGCAACCTGCCCATGTCCGATTAAAAGATTGAAGATGATGATCCCGACAAGAATAGCAAGTCTGAATAATCTTATAAGAAAAAGCCTTCTGAAAATCGCGATAATCAAAAGCATGAACCACAAAAAAAGAATGAAATCGAACTGGAAAGGCGAGAAGGCTTTCTGGTACAACTGATGAAGCAGGCTTATGATGCCGAGTTCGAGAAGACGTCGCCACTTTCTTGGTCCTGAAACTGAATGCAATGCTGTCATCCCGAACGCTATAAAGAAGAAAACCGGCGCGCTCTCGAGGATATATCTCAAGCCTCCTTCCCATGTGCCTTGATAATCATTTATGAAGCCGCGCATGAAATGAATAGATGCCATCATGCAAAGCGCGAAAGCGCGGAAAATATCAAGCGTTTGGTTGCGATTATGCTCTGTTTTAGTATTTCGACCCAAAGTCCAATAATCCTGCTTTCTGAATGAAAGAATTATAATACCAATTCCGATTATTGAATAAATAATAAATATTAAAATGTAGGGGTTTATCCATGTATAAATCCTTCTTTTCATGCGTTAGCTGGGCTGATACATGCATCAACCCCTACGAAAATATGGTTGGGGATTTCAAAAAAAACCGGGTTATAAACCCGGAATTAGAAGTTCATTATTTTAATTTATTTCTTACCCTCCGGCAGTGAATCTGGAGAGAAACTCGATAAATCCCTGCGTTGTGCCATTATACAGACTAATCAACTGTCCCGGGAAGATTCCAAAATAAATAATCACCGCGACAAGAGGCCAGAGAGTAAGCTGCTCTCGCCAGTCAGCATCGGTTATGCTTTTCCACCTTGGATTTTCATCTCCGAGGAACATCCGCTGGATCATCCATAGCATGTATGCCGCTGTTATGAGAATACCGAAAACGCTTATAACAACCGCCACACGCATGATATTAACGCCGCCCACCATATACGCGGCATTAAAAGTACCGACAAGCGAATTGAACTCACCCCAGAAACCGCTTAAGGGCGGCAAACCGAGATTCGCCATTGAGCATATATACACGATTATGGCGTATACCCTCATGCGATTCATCAAACCGCCGAACTCATTGACTCCCCTTGTATGCGCCCGGTCGTATACAACACCGACGATGAGGAACAAGGCTCCTGAGATGAATCCATGGCTTATAACCTGGAATAACGCTCCGGTATAACCGAGCTGGTTCATGGCCGCGAAACCCAACAGGACAAATCCCATGTGACCTATTGATGAGAACGCGACAAGGCGTTTCAAATCCTCCTGTGCCATAGCCACCGCTGAGCCATATACGATGTTTATCACCGCCATGACCACCATCAACGGGACAAACCAATGGGTGGCTTCAGGGAAGTTCGGGAATGTGATTCGCAACATGCCGTACGCGCCCATCTTCAAAAGCACTCCGGCAAGTATGACCGATATTGGAGTCGGCGCTTCCACGTGAGCGTCCGGCAACCACGTATGAAACGGGAACAATGGAAGCTTAATCGCAAATCCGAGGAATGTCGCTAACCATATCCATCGCCCTATCACAAGAGGAACATTGCCCTCTAAATGTTTCTGTATGAGAAGCATATCGAAATCGTTCTGACCCGCGGTGAAAAACATGTAAAGGATAGCGACGAGGAGGAAAATCGAACCGAAGAAAGTGTACAGAAAGAACTTTATTGCGGCGTATTCTTTATTTGGACCGCCCCATATGCCTATCAAAAAGTACATCGGGACAAGCATTAATTCCCAGAATATATAAAACAAAACATAGTTCAACGACATGAAAGTGCCGAGCATGGCGAGATACAAAAGAAGGTACCATGTGAAGTACTCTTTCATTCGTTTTGTGATGCCCCAGCTTCCGATCATCGCGATAACACCGAGGAATGTAGTGAGGAGAATCAGCGGGAACGAGAATCCATCAACGCCGATATGATAATTCATCCTCATGATTGTCTGAAAGTCTTCGCCCGGCGCGGGATTGGGCGGTTCGGTAATTCTTATCCATCGATATTCCTCTTCGAACTGCATTCCCTGTTTTAGCGAGCCATCGTAAAACTGGATCATATACAAAGACAGCAGGAAGGGGATCAGGCAGTATATTAACGATGTAATTTTTATTCCTCGGCTGTCATTTCGATGCATCAGCTGAATCATGAAAAGCCCGATTAACGGTATGAAGGCTATCTTTGAGAGTATCGAGGCTGTACTTCCGGCAGCACCGAAATTGGTTAAAATCGGATGCAGGAGTGCCCAATATACGATTACAAGCACTACCAGGGAAGCTGCGTATCCCACTATTTTAATCGCTCTCTCTGAGAACTGTGTATCACGCATCTCAGATGGTTTTGGCGCTTCAGTATGTTCCATCGATTAAGTAAACCTCCATCCCTTGTTCTTCTCCCCTAAGCGCTGGGTGGTATGTACAAACCCAGCTGATAAAGTACCAGAATAATTATATTCTTAACGTTAATGAGAGTATCTCGGCTCTCAATCACGATATATCCGAGAACACACACCGTGATAGCCATGAAATAGTTCTGGACATAACCGCTCTGGAAATATTTGATCCCCTGTGAGCACTGGTCAACAATCCAGGCTACACCGTTCACCATTCCGTCTATAATGCCTTCATCGAACAATCGAGCGATCTTTGTCACCGCGACTGTCACATTTGCAGCAAGATTAACGAAACCGTCGATTACATACATATCGAACGCTCTGAGAAGCATAGTCGCGACAAGGAATGGTTCGACTATGTATTCCTGAATGTATTCATCGCAGTAGTATTTATGAAATACGATATCGTATAGCTTCGCGAATTTTTGTTTCCATGAATCCTTCATCCGACGACCTTCATCGCGGAAGAAAACAAACCAGCCGAGGAAAATACCCAACAAAGCAGCGATTGGTGCGAGGATTTGCGGGATAATCGCAAGAGATTCAAGACTTTCCTCGCTTTGCTCAACCGCTTTCGAATGTATTTCTCCCTGTCCCTCGATTTGTCCCGTAGCTTCTCTTCCAGCTAACTCCTCACGACTCATTACCTCGCCCGGAATCCTTTCGCCTCCCTGGGCGGATGTAATCGGTGTGTCAGTCACTAAATATGCTTGCGATGAAGCATGCGAGGCTTTTGGTTGATACAGATATGAATTAAATAAATCCGGATGTCCGTATTTAACCGGATAACCGGCGAAAATAGCGAATACGGCAAGTATTATTAGCGGAACATACATGACCGGCGACGCTTGAAATGGAACCATCTCCTCCGCTGAGTGAACATGATAGTTATGAAGCTCCTCTTCCGGCAGCTGTTCCCGTCGATTCTGTCCGAAGAAAACCATCCATATCTGCCTTGTCATATAAAAACAGGTCAGGACAGCTCCGCTTATGCCGAGTATGAACACTATCCATAGTTCGGGATGCCCATTAAGCGCTGACATGAAAGCGTGTTCGAGTATCATGTCTTTTGAGAAATATCCCGATGTTCCCGGAAAGCCTATCAAAGCCAGCGTTCCAGCTACGAATGTAACGAACGTTAAGGGCATGTACTTTCGAAGACCGCCCATGTAGCGCATGTCCTGTATGTGATGACTTCCGAAAATAACAGCGCCCGAGCCGAGAAAGAGGAGCGCTTTAAAAAAGGCATGGGTTGTTAGATGAAATAACGCTGCACCCATCGCACCCACACCGAGCGCCATCACCATGTAGCCGAGCTGTGAAATTGTGGAATACGCGAGAACCCGTTTTATGTCGTATTGAGTTACACCTATTGTCGCAGCCATGAAAGCTGTGAATGCGCCGATGAAAGCGACAATCATGAGTGCTGGTGAGTATCCGACTCCAAGCGGGTCGAAAATGAAATAAGTCCTTGCGACGAGGTAAACACCCGCCGCGACCATCGTCGCTGCGTGAATCAAAGCGCTGACCGGCGTGGGACCCTCCATCGCATCCGGGAGCCATATATGCAGCGGGAACTGCGCGCTTTTGCCAATAGTCCCCATGAAAATCAATAATGCTGATGCTGTCAGGAGATACATCGGTATCCCCGGTACACTTGTTAGTTTATTGCCGACGAATTTAAACCATGGAATGAATCCAAGCAATGTTGCTTTTTCCAAATGATAAAGCGCGTATTTTGTGTTGATCGTATATTCCGAAATCAGTTTGGCTATGTCCTCAAACCTGAATGTGATGGTTTGTCCTGTCTGCATTAGCACGCCCATCAGCAGGAACACACCAAGGAAGAAACCAAGATCACCGACTCTCGTGACAAGAAACGCTTTCTTCTGTGCGTTCATCGCGCTTCGCTTTTTCCAGAAGAATCCAATCAGGAGGTAGGAGCAAAGTCCCATCAGCTCCCAGCAGATTATGAATGTCAGGAAATTGTCGCTTATCACCATGCCGAGCATCGAAGCTACAAATAACGAATGGAAGCAGAAATACCGGACGATATGCTTTTCACCCTCCATGTAGCCCCAGCTGAAAATCTGAATCAAAGCTGCGACCCATGCCACCATGAAGAGCACAGTAGCAGACATGTTATCAAGAAGGACTCCGATTTTTATTTCGTGAGCTCCGGTCGAAAACCAGCTTTTAGCGAGTATTGATGATGGGCTTGCTCCGGGTGCTATCTCTGATTCTGAGAACAGCAATCTTGCGGCAACCTGACTTCCCTTCACTACTGGCAGACGTTCCATCCAGAACTGGTAGAAAATGAATGTCGCTATCACCGCGGCAAGACCTATCGCCAATATCGAGATGGTCTTCATTATCATCCTGTACGTCTCATCATCCCTGATTCTTGCCGGAAGAAAAACCTGGCACAGAAACAGGGTGAAACACGCGATGATTGGAAGCCCCGGTACCCAGAGCGCCATGTAGGATACCTGGCTTGCGAGCTGTTCTGCCTGAGAGAGATTCGACATCATTACCACTTGAGAAGATTTATATTATCTATGTCTATCGACCTGTAATGTCTGTACATGGCGATAATCAAAGCGAGTCCCAATGAAACTTCGCACGCGGCTATGGTGATAACGAAAATCACAAAAATCTGCCCCACCGGTGAAAGAACATCCTGCGCTGCGCTGAACGCCTGAAGCGTGTACTGCGGACCAATCATATTGTTAAAGGCTACAAGATTGATATTTCCTGCAACAAGCATCAATTCGAGCGACATCAAAATCCCTATCGCGTTCCTTCTCGAAAGAGCGCCGTAGAGACCGATCGAGAAGATTATCGATGTTACTACAAGGACATGATATACGGGAATAATCTGCGGCATTTTATAAATCCGTTTAACAAGTATCTGTACAAAAATAAATACCCAACTTGCCATACAAGATTAATCAATCTTTTTTGGCAAGGAAAAGCGAACCGATCATTGCAATCGTGAGCATAAGGCTCGCGACCCAGAAAGCGAGTGTGTATGTTATCATCAGGGATCGTCCGATCATCCTTACATTGTTCGCCATCGATGGTTCGGTTGTCGGTTTGTAACTCCAGTCTCCGGTGGCATAAATCCCGATGAGAATAAGCGCCATGGCAATTGATACAAACATCGCCCATATCGATTGGCGATTCCTGTAAATCATGTCTCTCCCGATTATTCTCTGTGAAAGCATAATCGCGAAGAGTATAAGGATAGTGACAGCGCCTGCGTAAATCAGCACTTCAGCAGCTGCAAGAAATTCAGCTCCGAGGACCACGAAAACCCCGGCGGTGCATATAAACGAAAGACACAAACTCAACGCCGAATGAACGATATTCCTCATCAGAACAACACCTATCGCGCTCACGATAAGCGCGAACGAAAGAATCCAGAAATAAAATCGTGGGTCTACAAAGAATAAATGGTTATTTTGCACCGCTGTTTCCATTTGTGATAATCAGTTTTCCGGTTTCGCTTTCGTTGTATCACCCGATGCTGCTGATTTTTTCGGTCCTTTCTTCGCAAGGATTTCATCGTATTCTTCGTTGGTAGCCCGTCTCTCGATTGTCTCCTTCGTAACCATGAGATTACCCAGCCCCCGTGTGATATCGGAGTATTCGTATTTCGGTCCGAGCACGATGCAGAATTCCGGGCATATTTCAGCGCATAAATTACAGAACAGGCATTTCGTAAGATCGACATTATATTCGATAAGGTCGCGTTTTCGTTTGGATGTTTCTTTTGCCTGTTCGAATTTTATCTCAATGCAATTCACCGGGCAGATATTCACACAGGAGCCACAACAGATACATAACTGCTCGCTATGTGGATCAGTCAGAAGTACATGCTGTCCCCTGAATCCTTTTGCCACCGGTAATTTCTGTTCCGGATATTGAATCGTCGATTTAGGCGCGAATATCGCCTTTCGGGTTATATTCAATCCCTTTAATATTCCCCAGAGAGGCACAAAACGACCGAGGATTGCATCCAGGGTCTTGCGTTTCTTGAATTCGGAATCCAGAAACGAAAGAAGGTTCTGGTCGAAGTCGGAACCAATGGGTTGATCGAGATGCTTTTGTGTTGGTGCGATATTTTGGTCTTTTTCAATCAATTCGGTTTTCTATTCTCTCGCATAACTTGTAGTCGGTATTTCAATTGTTTCCTGTACTCCTAATGGTCCTGGCTTGACTTTCTCAACCATTCCCATCGCCTCCTCTTCAGGAAGGTTCGGGAATTGCTGCCCGCTTCGCATCGCCAGTATCACATCTCGCCACATCCATATTGTCAGGAACAAGGCGACAGCATAAAGAAGGCATCTTAAAACGATTTCGAAAGTCTTGCTCCCAAACCAGAGTGTGAATATATCGTATCCCATGAATGCAAGTATGAAAGCTATTTCAGCGTATATGAACCTTGGCATGATTACTTTTCTGTATCGATAAACGTAATCGGAGACAATAGGTATGAAGAACAGAAGCATCAAGGCGCGTAAAAAAGGATACTCAAAAGGTCTGACGATGTTGTCGTACCATAGAATCCAGTTTGTTTCTGCGATTGATATGAAATTCCAATCCGCGAAATGCATGTAACCAACTATAAGAATGTTGATGAACGAGATTGGCAAGAGCGCTTTCCATGCGAAGTCCGTTAGCTGGTCGACTCGCAATCGCGGGAATGTAGCGCGGAACCAGACCATCACGCTTACAAGCAAACAGACTTTAAGGATGAACCAGAAGAAGTAGTATATATATTCACCTGTGGATGCTGTAATCCAGCTCATGCCCGGAATTGCCGGACCGAGATACCCTCCAAGGAAACATGTGACCGCGATTGCGCTGATTAAAATCATGTTGCCATACTCACCAAGGAAAAATAATCCGAATTTAATACCGGAGTATTCGGTGTGGAAACCGGCGACAATTTCGCTTTCGCCCTCGGGAAGATCGAATGGACTTCGATTCGTTTCAGCCACTCCGGCGATGAAATATATTATAAAAGCGATAAATAACGGAATAATAAACGGCAATCTCGGAGAGCCTTGTGTATTGACATAATCGTTATACCGGTGATACAGCTTTCCAGCTGCGATGATTTTCTCATCACCCTCAAGATTTTTTAAATAGTCCAGATTGAGATAGTCGCCACGTTTTGTGTAATCGAAACCCGAACCGGACATGCTCAATCTGTCAAGCTCAAGATAGGCTTTCATTTCACCCGGAGGAATGAATTTTTGAGCTTTAACGATATCAACAGTTGAAAGGCTTCCAGCCAATAATGCAACACATAAAAGGCTCAGGATTACCGGGACTTCATAGGAGATAATCTGTGCCGCGCTTCGCATCCCTCCGAATAGCGAGTATTTATTGTTGGAACCCCATCCAGCCATGAAAATGCCAACCACCACAAGAGAACTTAAAGCGAGGATAAAAAGCAATCCGATATTCAAATTACCGGCAATCATCGGAACTTGGAAAACATGCATGACTGGTTCGGTATCTCCGGGTAATTGCAATTTCATATTAACGAAAGCATTGGACATGGGAATAGCAAGGAAACACGCCACCATTGGCGTGAAAGCAACTATAGGCGCGAGGAACCATACAGGCCAATCGACACATACGGGGACAATATCCTCTTTAATCAGCAATTTGACCGCATCGAGAAGCGGCTGTAGAAACCCATATCCCCATGCCCTGTTAGGACCAAGCCTGTAATGCGCCCACGCGAGTATCTTGCGTTCCCATAATGTCAGGTACGCGACAGCGATTATCAACGGAAGGGCAATAACAACGAAAATCAGAAGCCCCATAATGACAAACCAGAGGTCATGCGCCCATGCCGGTATGGTGGGTGAAAGCCCGATTTTATATGATTCTCGCAGTATCCAGGTGAACAACTGTTATCTTATCCTGACATTTTAATTATTTCCCGTCATCGCTGATCTACTTCGTCGTTCTATTCGTGTTTTAAATCTGACGCGATGCCGAGCTACAATTTAATAATAAACTAACGGTCGGTCTCACCGAGCACTATATCAATGCTGCCTAAAATCGCTATTAAATCCGCTATTGGCGTACCCCTTGTTATTTCATTCAATGCTGTAAGGTTTATAAGGCAACTGCTCCTGCAATGCACTCGCCATGGTTTTGTTGAACCATCTGAAACCATGTACATTCCGAGTTCTCCCCTCGGAGCCTCAATCGACGCATAAACATCGCCTTTTGGAGGTTTAATCGCCCTTGGTACTTTTGCTTTATAATCGCCGGCTGGCAAACCCATAAGGGCTTGAGCGACAATTCTTGCTGCCTGCCTGATTTCCTCGATACGAATCTCCCACCGGCTTAGACTGCATCCTTTTTGCCTTGTGGGTATCTCAAAATCGAATTCGGGATAAACGGAATAAGGTATATTTTTTCTGAGGTCCCATTTAACGCCGGTCGCGCGAAGAACGGGACCGCTGATGCCATATTTAATCGCCAAATCCGATGTTAGAACACCGACGCCATCCATGCGAACTAACAGGATTTCATTGCCCATAATCAAATCATCGTAATTCCGCATGTGCTGCGGAAGTTCTTTAACGAACTCCTCAATCCATTTGCCAGCTTTTGCGTTTATATCGCGCATGACTCCGCCGGGACGCATGTAATGATATGTCAGTCTCGCTCCGGATAGTTCCTCGAAGATATCGACTATTTTTTCACGATGCCTGACCGCCCACATGAAGGGAGTATATCCGCCAAGGTCGTTAACCTGTGTACCGAACCAGAACAAGTGCGATGCTATCCTCTGTAGCTCAGCTATCATAACCCGGATATACTCGGCGCGCCTTGGAACCTCGATTCCAGCGAGTTTCTCAATCGCGAGGCAATTCACATGGTTATTGGTCATCGAGGCGAGGTAATCCCATCGATCAGAATACGGAACACCCTGCACATATGTGAGATCCTCGACAACCTTTGAATAACAACGATGAAGATACCCGAAATATGGCTTTATCTCTTTGACAATCTCACCATCGCATCTGAGAAGAAGCCTGAGGACTCCATGTGTGCTCGGATGCTGCGGTCCCATATTGAGGATATATTCTTCGGTATCCTCTATGGTATCCGTTTCAGCGCGTTGTATGCGGGTCAGTGTGAAAGCCATTTATTCTTTCTTTTCTTTCTTCTCCTCCGGTTTTACGGTTCCCTGCGATTTTATTTTTTCAACTTCATCCTTAAGCCATTGTTTCAAGCGCTCTTTTTCAGCCTGCATTTTCTCGAGCCAGCCATCGGGAAGATACGCTTTCATTGTGACAAGGTCATCCGGGTCTCCACCCTTTGGATAATCCTTTAATAACGGATGACCTTTTATTTCTTCGGACATTAAAAGTCGTCTTAAATCCGGATGCCCCTCGAATTTCACTCCGAAGAAATCGAAAACCTCACGTTCCTGAAAATCAGCCGTATGCCACAAATCGAAGACGCTCGGCAATTTCCCATCTTCGCGGGGACATCTCGCAATAACCGTAAGCCCCCTCCCGCCCGGGATATTTATCAAAACGTAAACGACCTCAATATGAGTTAGTCTGTCAATAGCGGTGATACATCTCAAATAATTCAAAGGATATTCTTTCCAATTGTAGAGTTTTTCCATGAGTTTTCGAAGGTCGCCGGGATTCACAAGAACCGCAACCTGCTCCCGAACCCTCTCCCTGTCTATCTCAACCGCAGGGAATGATTCCGCAATCTCTTTCAGGCAGGATTCTATTTCGGGATATGTATTTTTCAATTCAGGCGGCATAATTTACTTTCGCGCTCGCGACTCCTGCATGATTAGTTTTTGAAGTTTCACGAAACCCTCGAGAAGCGCATCCGGCCTCGGAGGACATCCGGGGACATAAATATCCACCGGTACAATCAAGTCGACACCTTGAACCACATTGTAAGAGCCGATATATGGTCCACCTGAAATGGCGCAACTTCCCATCGCGATTACTTTCTTGTGCTTCGGCATCTGGTCGTATAAAAGTCTTAGGTTATCTGCCATTTTGTGATTGACCGTGCCAGCGACGAACATCAAATCCGCTTGCCTTGGAGTCGCGCGAAAAACCTCAGCGCCAAATCTGGCGAGATCGAATCGAGGGCTTGTCGCGAGAATCATTTCAATCGCGCAACAGGCGAGCCCAAATGTCATTGGCCATAGTGAGAACTGCTTCGAGTAATTTATCACATGATCGAAGGTCGTCAGCAGAATGTTAGGCTGGAATTCTTTATCCATTAATCCCATGTCAGAAACCCCTTTCTCCATGCGTAAACCCAGCCTAAAAGCAGCAAACCGATGAAAACAAGCATCTCGCCGTATATTGGAAATCCAAGTGTTATGGGAGTTCCAAGTGTGCTTAGATGAGGTGTTTTCATAACGTGAAACACAACAGCCCAGGGATACAGAAACACGATTTCAACATCGAAAATGAGGAACATCAACGCGAAGAAATAATATCGGATATTGAACCGAATCCATGCCGGTCCGATTGGAGCTTCACTACATTCGTATGTTGTCCGTTTTTCCGGAGTGGGATCTGATGGAGCTAAGAATTTAGCGAGTATATAGGCAACTAACCCCACAGCGATTGTCCCGCCTATGAACCATAGTACAATTCCGTAGGTTGCATAGTAACCGCCGTATGTCGTAGCTATCCAGTTAGATCCAAGCTGAGCAGCTTGAGATGCCGCAGTCTCTTCCATTTATGACACATCCCTTTACGGGTTGTCATGATTTTAAAAAACGGAAGAAATCTTAGTGTGCAGCTGAATAATTGTCAAGGATTGTAACGCAGGATTGTAACGCAGGATTTCATCCTGCAGTATCGCCGGTTTTAAACCGGTTGTGAATGAGCGGTACACAATTGACAAACCCGATGGTATATTTTATAATCCCCATCTGTTATATGAATTACAAAACTCGAGGCTGAAAAATGAATTACGATCCCCTCATAACTCTCGGACAGAGATCGATCCTGACTACCTTTATCATATCGTTGCCAATACTCGGAGCCGCTCTTGCGACCGGTATCCTCATATCCATTTTCCAGGCTGTCACATCGATTCAGGATCAGACACTGACGTTCATACCGAAAATATTGGTGATCGGACTTGTCCTTCTCTTTTTCGGACCCTGGCTGAGCTCGACAATGGTCTCCTTCACCGAGGACCTCCTCGCCAACCTCGCGATGTATATTAATTAAAACTATTTTTAGTTTACGACTTCGGTTCATAAACCAGCGTGAAGAAAGTAATCACTGGCCATTGACCATTATCAACGAATACCCATTCAAGCTGTTCAGTCTCTACGCCCTTAACTTTACCTATTGGCACAAATGGTTTAAAGTTATTGAAATGCTGCTGTGGCATTCGGAAAGAATCAGGCAAGGGCAGGGTAATTGTTTTCCCAAACTTATCAGGAAAGCTGAAGGTGTCTCTTTGAATGTTTATAGGGGCGATTGGACGTATAGGATTAATTCTAGCAGCACCTCCCCCACCTCCCCCATCATCCCAAAATATCGGAACTCGAGGTTTTAATATCTCATAAGCACCAATATCCCTATTGAACAAAATCGTTGGGACAGGCAGTACCAGGCGTTCCAACTGCTTAAACTGATCGTCTGATAAAGGTGATATTGGGATTGTTTTAATTCCCTTATTATTCAGCATCCTGTCAAAAGCGAATGACTTTATCGGGTCATAACCAATCAAGGGCACAGGCGATGCAGGTGATATTGGCTTTATTTCCTTCATCAACTCAGGCATCTGAGACCATGGTTGGGAGCTTGTAAAAGTGAGTCCTGTAAGTTTCGAAGCCCAATCAACCGAGCCTTCTTTTATATCGAATGTTTTGGGGTTCTTAATAAGCTCATTTGTTGAAAATTCAGTCCTAATATCACGAACTACACCACGTATCAACCCGACATCCATAATCTTTTGGATTCCAATATCCATTTGTGAGAATCGTGGATCTATTGGCATTGGTATATACTTATTAATCAGCATTTCGGAAATTTCGCTGCCAGCAATAGAAGCTGATTTCTTGTAAAACGCTGGCAATCCGCCACTAATCAAGGCAGTGCCAAGGTCCATTAATTCAATACCTCGTTTAGTATATGCCTGAGCCAAAGCTGCATTACCGCTAGCTATTATTTCTTGTCCTATCTTGATGTTTGATTGTCTGGTTTCGTTGTTTATGTTCGACAGACTATATTCGATATCTAACAATTCTTTATTTACCGCCCAGTATCCGCCCTTGTCATAGGTAACAGCTAATTTATTACGTAAATCTATGGGATTAAACTCCAGAATTTTAGTTTCCAGCGCCATCCCAGGTCTTTCTTGTGGCGGAACCATCTCATCCACCTTACGCTCAACCATAGCCAGCACAAAACTCTGGTTTGCTTCGGTGAAAACAAGGACAGGACATAGTTCATTAGCCATTTCGAAATTCAAAGATGCCTCATCGGGTTTGCCCAGACCGTAATAAGCGCAACCCCGTCCGTTATATGCCAGCGCGCACATAGGATCAAGCTCAAGAGCTTTGTTGAACGCCGTCAACGCGCCATCCGCGTTACGCGAGAAAATCTCAAGGCAGCCGAGACTGGTGTATGCCTCAGCGAGAGTGGACTGAACTCGTGTAGCGGTGACAAAGTCAATGTACGCCTCATCCGTTCGTTTTAAAAGTGTTCTTGCAACACCTCGCCCGACTAAAGCGAGTCCGAATTTCCCGTCACACTCAATCGCTTTCGTGAAGAATTTCTCAGCCTCAGAAAATTCTCCTGAACGCGCGAGGGCATCACCGCGAAGATAAAGCGCAACCGCATTATCGGGATTTTCAGCGTTTAAAGCTTCCGTCCATGCATCCCATTCAACGATGTCCTCATCTTTGGCATTGAGAAATAACATCATCGCCTGAGTGCTTCGGTTCGTCGCCAAACACGCATGCGCTGTCACCATTAAACTTGATGTTTCAAGCTCATTCGCGGGAAGTTTCTCGAGCTGTGTGAGAACTCCTGACCAATCTCCAGAAAGCAGAGATTTCGTCATGGAGTCCGGGAATGCGTTACCTGCACCTACTGGGGATACAAGAATAGTTACTAGTAGTAAAAAAGTAACTATGTAGCAAGCCTGTAACCGAATTGGCTTGCTTTTTTCTGAAACTACATTCTTGTAATTCATGAATGTTACCTCCAGGCAAGTTAAATTTAAATTTGAAACTAAAATTATTTCAATGCCCTTTGCGATTCAATAATTCCAATGCTTTACGTGCTGGTTCATATCCTAATGATACCGCTTTTTCAAAGGCTTTTCGCGCTTCCGAATAACGTTTTAAACAATAGAGCGCTGCGCCCTTGTTGTACCATGCTCCGGCATAATTCGGTTTTATCTCGATCGCTCGGTCATAGCATCGGATTGCCTCTTCATATCTTCCAAGACTCCCAAGCGCCACGCCCTTGTTGTACCATGCTCCGGCAAGATTCGGTTTTATCTCGATCGCTCGGTCAAAGCATCCGATTGCCTCATCATCTCTTCCAAGACTCCCAAGCGCCGTGCCCTTGTTGGACCATGCTTCGGCATAATTCGGGTTTATCTCGATTGCCCGGTCACAGCATCGGATTTCCTCTTTATATCTTCCAAGACTCCCAAGCGCTGCGCCCTTATTGCGCCATGCTGTAGCAAGATTCGGATTTATTTCGATGGCTCGGTCACAGCAGCTTATTGATTCATCATATCTTCCAAGATTCCCAAGCGCCCCGCCCTTGCCGGTCCATGCTTCGGCAAGATTCGGGTTTATCTCGATTGCCCGGTCAAAACAGCGGATTGCCTCCTCATATCTTCCAATCTTCTCAAGTGCCGCGCCCTTGTTGGACCATGCTTCGGCATAATTCGGGTTTATCTCGTTCGCTCGGTCAAAGCATCGGATTGCCTCCTCATATCGTCCAAGATTCCCAAGCGCCGCGCCCTTGTTGGACCATGCTTCGGCAAGATTCGGATCAAGCTTAAGCACCTGCTCATATAATGTCAGGGCATCGGACCATCGCTCCTGCTCACCTAAAAAATAAGCTTGTTGGAAGAGTGGAGCGATATCTTCTGGTTTAACCTGCCCTTCACCTATGGGGATAATCCAATCAGCCGCGACGAACTCCCATATTAGAGCATTTGGTTGGGGACGCACTAAAAGCACCGCGTCGCGAAGCGCGTTCACATCGCCCGCGTTCAATCGCAACGCCATCGCGGTTAATTCCAATTTTCCTGATATCTCAAATCCCGGTCGCTTTGAATCATAAATACGCTTTAAGACTTTTGTCTCTTTTGGTGTGTCTATGACTAATAGGGGATATTCAATAATCCACCAGTTGATATTTGGACGTTCCTCTAATTTCTTGAGGGCGTCGCTCAAAGCGACCAATTCTATTAATCCCATGAGGCGGTTGAACAATGGTTGGGTTCTACATAGCTCCTCGAAACGCGCGCTGACATCGTTAGCAAAAGCATCTGCAATATCATCTTTGAATAATTTGATGTCTTCAATGGGTTTTCCGTTTATTTTTGCAGACAGTACCTTACTGGAAACTCCCACCATTAATCCCCGAACGACGCATACTCCTTCACGGACGGCAACATGCGGGGGCATAGGATTAAACAAGAACTGTGAATTTACATCATATATCGCACTCTCTGCCTCTTTCACGCGCCGATCCCAGTATGTTAAAAAACCGGTTATCCCCGGCTGTTCGAGTCCCATGCCCATCTGTTTAAGCCGGTAATCGGCATCAAACAGCGATTGACCGAAAGCTGTATTTTGAATCCCCCCTTCAAACCTGACAAACTGCATCTGGGTTTTAGGAGTATCCGGAGTGGGGTCTATGCTTACGAGGGGCCATTCGCCATACCTAAAGCGAGTGCGGAGAGCCACGACAAGGTCATCAAGGGTGATTTCAGCTCTGCCATCCTCGTGGGTTCCAACTAAAATCAGGTCTTGATTCTTTTCGTCATACACAAATCCCTCAACCTTGTTGATTCTCCCAAGGTTGAAAATATCTGGCTCTTTAGTCCGCCAGTCATCGCCGAGCTGCTTTATCTTTTCCTCTGCGACCTTCAACGAGAACGCGGTGTATTGCTCGGCATATGCTGGTGTACACTGCCAGAGCAAACTCAAACAAGAAAAAATAACAAAAATGAGAGTGAATGATTTTCGACTCATCTTATCCTCCCATAAAACTTTACTATGTTATTTTAACATAAATAATTTTTAAGATCAATTTTTCACGGCTCGAAGAATAATCGTTATATCCACCGCGACATTGTAAAGATGCCGTCGTGCCCAGTGGCGAACCCTCTCCGGAAGCCATGAATGCGCCCAGATGTTTATATACCCGTAATCGATTTTTACTATTTCAAATAAGCAGTTTATTCCGTAATCGAAAGTGCGACTGTCGCCGACATACTCATTCGTGAAATATCGAAATGTATTTTCACTGATGAACCGTACATGGGTCGGGTCCTGTGTCGCCTGAATTGATGTGTAATACGGCGCGAGGATTGTGATTGTCCCACAGTCCTTAAGCACCCTATAACACTCATTCATGAATGGGACAAGGTTGTGAAGGTGCTCCACTAAATGTCCGCAGTAGATTTCATCCACGGATGAATCATCAAAAGGAAGTTTTTCGCGTTCGATGTCGAGCACATAATCAGCATTGACATCAGAGGACTTATCAATTCCGATAAATCCCTGTCTTTTGTTCAGCCCGCATCCAATATCGATTTTTGTCGGGGATGAGACATCAGTTGGGGAAATATTCATTAATGACAGATTACCTTTTATTCGCCTTTCACGAGTTTTATGGCATCGGACAGGATTTCATCGAAAACCGGACGAACCTCATCGAGGATCGCCGGGTGTGGCGCTTGCGTTTCCCATTTGAAATGCCAGACCTGGTCGCCTTTGGTTATTTGAATGATATACGTGATATCATCCGCGACCTTCCCTCTTTTGTATTCACCTACAGCTTTATATAAATCCTCCCTGCCGATAACCCATTTCAATCGTTCCATGGTTTCATCAGTAAGGTCAAATTTCGTTTTGCTCTCTTTCCCTACAAAGTACTCGCCTTTTCGGGTGGATTGGATTTCAAGTTTGTCTCGAAATCCGGCTATGCCTCCGATTCTTTCGAATGTGACATTCCAGTTCGCTGATTGTTTTTTCTCAACCGGCGGTTGCTGAGGTTTTTCCCTCTGCGAATCTTTCGGGCAGGCTTTGAAAGCGGAGCAGCTTATAAGGAATATCATGATGGTGATGATGATTTTCATAACTGAAATTATTAAAGAAAAAAAATCCCCTCAAGCGGGGGACCTCATAAAAATAAAGTGGAGCTGAGGAGGATCGAACTCCTGGCCTCTAGAGTGCGATTCTAGCGCTCTACCAGCTGAGCTACAGCCCCATGATTCGTCGGACTCGATGATGTCTAATAATAGAATCGGCTCATCCGACATGGCTAATTATACTATCCCATATATATTCTGCAAATAGGGCAGGATAAAGTCGTGAAGATAGTTAAAAAATCTAAATAGCATGAACATTTCAAAAAGGCATTAAGTCATTGGACTTTTGAAAGAAACAGGCCAACATAGCGGATTAATTTTCTTACTTTTCGCTTTTTTCCGGTTCTACATCTATTCGGATATCCGCTATCACCTGCGGATGGAGTTTCACGTTAATAGTATAAGTGCCAAGTATCTTTATCGGCTCCGGGATTGTGACATCGCGCTTGTCAATCTCAATCCCGAACTGCTCCCTGACCGCCTTCGCGACCGCGATTCCCGTAACCGCGCCATACAGTTTCCCGCCCTCCCCGGCTTTCATATGTACTGAAAGCGGTCTTTCCTGGATCTTGCCTCTCACTTCCTCAGCTCGCTTGAGTTGAAATGCGGCTTTCTGACGAACCTGCTCCTGGATTACCTCTATCTCCTTAAGCTTACCTTTCGAGACAAGCTCCGCCTTTTTCTGTAGGAGGAGAAAATTCGCGCCATAGCCGCGTTTGACCTCTACAACCTCGCCGGCTTTACCAAGTCGGGGAATATCTTCTAAAAGTATAACTTTCATGTGTGGCATTTTGTTTCACCTGAAAATTTGGTGCCAAGTATCATTTTTAATCAACATAGTACGGAACGAGCCCCGCTACACGTGAACGCTTAATCGCCCTCGCGACATCGCGCTGATGTAACGGGCAACATCCGGTTCGACGCCGCGGTGTAATCTTCCCGCGGTCGGTGATGAATTTCCTCAGAAGCATCACATCCTTGTAGTCGATCGGTGCTTCCGGATGCGTACAGAAAAAGCATACGCGTCGCTTTCTCGGTTTGTAATTCTTCGGTCTCTGTTTCTGTGCCTTCGCCATAGATTAAATCCTGTTAGTTAGATATCTGACATATCGAGGGGAGTGCCCTCTTCGTCTTTTAGATAATGCTCGTAATCTTCATCTTCAGATTCAACATCGCTGCAGGCAACTGTCTCATTGCTGACCATCTTGTTTTCTTCTTCATCCGTGTGGCTCACTTCGACAGTTTCCTGGGGTTTTTCAGCCTGCTCCGGGCGATTCTGCGGGCGATTATAATCAAGGAACCTGATATCATCAGCGTGTATCTCGACCATCACCCGACGTTCATTATTGTGAGTATTAATGAACCGATTCTGCAACTTGCCATCGACCGCCACCATCCGTCCCTTCTCGAGATACTTGCAGCAGGTCTCGGCAAGCTTTCGCCATGTCACTATCCTGAAAACATCCCTCTCCCAGACGCCTTCGGAATTTGGATGCGAGCGTCTGACTGACAGAGAAAAGTTTGATACTGGGATACCCGACGATGTATAACGAATTTCCGGCTTGCTCTCAAGCCGTCCGACAAGAACAATTCGATTCACCTGTACCTGAACCTCCCAATTCCCTTGTAGTAGCAATCACCATAACAATAAGTCACTAACCTTTTATAGAAGTCAGCATATTTCTTATTATTCGGTCGTTGATTTTGAGCTCATAGATCAGTTTCGATGGCTTATCAGGCTCCAGCGAAAGCTTCAAAAGGCAGAAAAAGCCCTCTCTTGCGTGTTTCATTTCGAATGGAAGCGGACGTCGTCCCCACGCCTCTTCTTTTTTTATCTGCCCGCCGACTCGCGCTACCGCACTGCGGACATACTCACGCTCAGTCTCGATCTGTGCCTCATCGAGCTCCGGATTCAATATATATAATAGTTCGTACTCTCGCAAAATCCTTTACCTCCCCACCTTCCGTGGGAATTCCCAAATTTCATCGTCACAAAAGGGTTTATTATACCATGCTCAAAATGAAATGCAAGTTTTGGGATTAAATCACCGCGCAGCCTTGTAGCATATGCTTCCAGCATGTATTAGCTGTATGTTTCCAGCAAGTATTGTGGCATATGCTTCCAGCATGTATTAGCTGTATGCTTCCAGCATGCCTTGCGGGATCAGACTATTCTATATCAATGTGGATATGGACAGCTGCGCGGCATTCGCCGTCGTATGGGTCGCGGACGCGCATTTTGACTGGACCATCGTAATCGGAATAATATAGATGAGTCGGATGATTCGGTTCGCCGGTGTAGGCATCATCGACCGGTTCGCTGAAAATGCCGTCGCCATCGAAATCCCACTCGAATGTGAGGTCATCGCCGTTGGGGTCAATGGTTCCCGATGCATCGAACTCTACCGCAAACGGCGCTGGCTGTGGCTCTAACGGAATTAGCGTGACAACAACGAGGCTGCATATGGGGTCAAGGTTTAATTCAAACTTGGTAAGAACCTCTCCATTTGCGGTTCCACGGATTGTGTAAAAATCACCTGCCCAGGTTATACAATACTCAGTATAACCTTTAATTCCAGGGTCGTCGTTTAGAATATATGTATATATAACATCACCCTGAGGGGATATTTTGTCTAATATATAACCGATGTGATAATCGGGAAAAAGATTATATTTATAACCATACATATCCAAAATTCTCGAACTGGTTTGGCCATCAGGTGTTACGAAATAATAGTTAAATTGAGCAGGGTCAGTCTGAGAACCCGTAAATAATAATACGGGTTCAGTTATAGTACCATCGAGATGAACTTCTGACAAATAAACGTAGATGTCTTCATAAATATTTATATATATACACCAGAAGCCATTATTGGATGGCCATATCAAATTTACAGAAGCATACTTGATCGGAAGAGTAATAGTTGACATTAACTGTAGATTTTGATTAAGAAGAACCAATTTGTCATCATCGCCAACTAATACCTCACCACTATCAATGATCGAAATACAATTGGGCCAAAAAATGCCGATATTATCGTAACTGACAGCAGTGATGAAATTGCCATTTATTGAATATTTAGTAATTAGGCGTTCAGTTTCACTATAGTTAGCAAAAACAAATCCTGCGACCGAGGAAATTGCAAATGGGCCTGGTGGCATGGCACAATCGTAACCGGGATCGAGCCACTCACGTGAGAATTCACCTGGCTCGTCACCCCATGGAATTGTGAAGGCTTCCCTTTGGATATATACGCTGTAAGAGGATGATATCGCTGCTGTAATCATCCAAATAACTATAACAATTACCATTAAAATTATTTTTGTGATTTTAATCATAATAATTATCTCCCTCTGCTGTGAGCATTGATAAAATATCATATCATTTCCTATTCGAAAACGCCTAACTATATGAACACCTTCTGTCAATTCTTCTAATAATTCCTCAATATGGCATATATCTCTATATCCTCATTTTCATCATCACAATCTCCAAATGATTATCTAACAAATCCTTAATATGTGTGGATTTTCCCCATTTTCTTCAATTGCATGATAAGTGGAAACGATGCTATTTTGACTTACGGGTCGACCTCGATGAAGGTTAGCTGGATTGCCTCGCTTATGTAGCATTGTGATTACAGTTTTTTGTTGAGGAAGAAACAATTTGAGCTTCGAAGTCCGAAGCTCTGGTGAATAATCCTTATTGGAGCGGGACCGACATTCCAGGCGGAGTATAAAAGGAGCGGGAAAGACTCATTTATTACAAAACCGGCTTTTTCGAATTCGCGACGCCATCTAGACATCCTGAAAAGCATAATTTCCTCATAGTGCGATTTCGCGATCCCGTGAATCGGCGGAAACCACGGATTGAATTTTTTCCGCTCCGCTTCCTTTTGCGATCCAAATTCACAGGATTTTACCCTCTCAACAGGCTTACTGGTTTTATATTTGATTTCGCCGATTTTAGCTATCAGGATTTTAATACGGAATGGAATCCATAACGTCAATTGCAGGATTTTCCAGATAGCGTTTGGAAGACAATGAATCATGAGACCGTCATCTTTGAGTACACGACTCATTTCTCTGAACGCACGATCGAGATTCTCTATGTGCTCAAGCACATTCGATGAATAAACCAAATCGAAATATTTATCCGGAAATGGGAGATTCCCGGCATCCGCAGATACAAAATTGAGTTTTTCAAGCCTTTCAAAGGAAATATCGGATGCATCTATATCTGTTGAGATAAGCTCCTCGCATATTTCTTTTAATAAAATAGATTGAGTGCCATCGCCGCATCCGATTTCCAATCCACGCTGAAAATGTTTTCCCTTGAGATGCTTTTTAATAATTTGAAATTCATCAATCCGGATTTGACGTATCCGGACGAAAAGACGATTATGAATATCGTCAATGCTCATTGACCATCCCCGATTAATTCCCTTAATTTGAACGCATTCTTTTCAATATTGTATTCCTCCTCAACGAGCTTTCGTCCATTGACAGGCAGCTGTTTGCGAAGGTCTTTATTATTAAGGTAAAGCATTATGGCGTTCGCTAAAAGCTCGGGATTTTTTTGGGGAACAAGCAAACCCGTGTCATTGTTTTTTACCAATTCCGGGATTCCCGACACTTCAGTACTTATAGTCGGAATACCGAGTGCAAGCGATTCCATTAGAACGACAGGGATTCCATCACGATCTCCAATTTCATTAACAGAGCACGGCAGTACAAAGAGATCCGATTCCTTCATCGCGTTTTTTACTTCGTTTTGTTCCAATGAGCCCGTGAAGGCTACCATGTCCGAGATTCTCAATTTGAGAGCGAGGGCTTTAAATTCATCCAGCTTTTCCCCTCCACCAATTATCTTGAGATTAATCTTAATTCCCTTTTGTTTGATTATCGCAACGGCATGAAGAAGGTCGCGGAATCCTTTTGTTTCAACCATACGACCGACTGAAAGCAATTTCGCAGGTATATTAACCTTATCAGCTTGAGAAAAAACAAACTCATCAAGTTTCATACCGCATCTTACAACATGAAATTTGCTCGCATCTATATTCCGAAACCTGTTTTTCAGATAGCTGATATTGAAATTTGATATTACAGCGACAAATTTTGCATCAGAAACTTTCTGTACAAGCAATCTATCAGGTAGAAAAACATCAACAGCATGAAGAGTGAAGCTGAACGGTATATCAAGTAGATTGCTTAATATCCAGGCGCCGGTCGCTGGTGCCTTACCGAAATGCGCGTGGAAATGGCGATAATTTGAATCTTTTAACTGATACGCAAGGGGAATAATCTTGAAGAAGACCTTTATTGATTGAGTAACCGTTTTGTAATGAAACAATTTTGTAATAATTACAAACAAAATGGAAAAATAAACATGAGACTTCCGCGAGAGCCAGTAAATGTGAGCCTGGAGTTGTTTCATACAAGCCATTACTGGTTGAATAACTATTCCTTTAAACTGGGAATATTCTGAATGCGTTATCGTATCAGGCGATGAAGCCAGGCTGAACACGTCTATTTCCTCGCCCTGTCTCTGAAGTTCTAAAATTTCACGCAGAATAAATGTTTCGGAAACGGCTGGAAACCATTGGAGACAGTACAGTATTTTACCTATTTTTTCTGTTTGTGTAATCTGCTTATTGGGGACTGTCCCTATATCCTTTCAAGCAAAATGACTAAAACTCACTTCCCCCGGGTTTGCTCCGTTGGAATCAATATACATTCTCGCCCAGATTTCAACAGATAGTATAGTCCAGAGCCTGAGCCACTGGTTTTCATCCCCGGATATATATTTATCATACAGCTGCTTAACATGCTTAATATTGAAAATCCCCCGGCTTTCAAAACTACGGGATGAAAAAATTGACGCTATTTCATCTTTATATCGGCTTTTCATCCATGTTTTCATCGGGAAGATGAAACCTGTCTTTGGGCGGATTTTTATCTCATCCGGTATAAGGTTGTCGATTGCTTTTTTGAAAACATACTTGCTCTCGCCATTATGAATTTTCCTGTCATCCTCAAGTGAAAGAGCGGTTTCGACAAACCTGTAATCGAGTAGCGGAATCCTTACCTCCAATGAGTGAGACATGCTCATTGAATCCGTATGCCTTAGAAGATCGGCGCTGAGATAGTTTTGAATGTCGAATAACGAGAACATATCTATGAAACTGTTCCCCCGTACTTTTTTCATCAATTGACGCACATATTCCAGCGATGATATTCCCTTTACTGTATTTATGAAGTCCGGGGTGAGCAGATTGAGCTTTTCATCATCGGTAAACGCCGACCTGAGGTAGAAATGAGAAGCCGGATAATCAAGACTTTCTATCATCCCGAATCGGTGCAGAGAAGAAAGCGGAGGATTCTGCTTGAAATCATCCGGGATTATTCTATCTATAGCTCTTGCAAGATCGCCAGCGATGCCGGCAAAAGGACCGAGAAATGATTTCAAACATTCGGCTCTGTAAACATGACTATATGGGAAATATCCCGCGAACAGTTCATCGCCGCCGACTCCGGCAAGCGCTACTGTTATACCCTCTCGCGCAAGCTTGCTCACGAACCATGATTCAATTGATGTCCATCCCGGTTCTTCGAGTCGCCATAGAATCGATGGAAGATTTTTATCAATTTCATCGAAACTGATATTTGCATATTTGTGTACTGTCCCGATTCTATCTGATGCCAGCTTTGCATAATGAACATCAATCGCGTTATTCGGGTCATCCTCAAATGCAATCGTGTACGTTTTAAAATTCTGTCCAACAGCATTCCTCATCAAGGCGCTGACAGCGGTTGAATCCACACCTCCCGATAGAAAACATCCGACAGGAACATCCGCGACCTGCCTTAGCCGTGTCGAATCCTCAAGATACATGCGCAGAGCATCAGCGCCTTTATTTTCCGAAAGGGCGCTCTTTTTATCAAACGATGGTCCCCACCACCTGGTTTTTTTAAACTGACCATCTTTAAACCGGGCGTAAAATCCTGCAGGAAGCGATTCAATCCCCTTATAAATAGTCGATGGCTCCGGAAAATGATAGAAACTGAGATAATGATAAAGCGACTCCGGATTTATTTCCGGTTTTATTAACCCCGATGCTAATATCGCTTTTTGTTCCGATGCGAATACAAAAATCCCGTTTAAATCAGCATAAAAAAGAGGTTTTACTCCCAGTCTGTCCCTTGCGAGGAATAGCTCGCGATTATATTCATCCCATATTGCGAACGCGAACATGCCATTGAACTTTTCAAGGCATTTCTCGCCCCATCTGATATATGATGCGAGCACAACCTCGGTGTCGGTCCGGGATCGGAACTTGAATCCTCCCATCAGCTGACCCTGCAATTCTTTAAAGTTATAAACCTCTCCGTTATATACAATCGTGTATCGACCCGATGGATCGCTCATTGGTTGATTCCCGGCTTCAGAGAGATCGATTATTTTCAATCTTGTGTGACCAAGTGCTACACCCGGTTTGAAATATTCTCCTTTTCCATCAGGACCTCTTGGCGTGAGAATATCGACCATCCGCCGAACGGCATCGCGGTAGGGTTCAGGATTATTAAGATTTATTATTCCGGCTATTCCACACATTTAGATAATTAACATTAATCTGCTTAATAATCAAAATCATCATTATACGATAAAAGGTCTGCTGGAGCGCGTGCGTCCCGCTCGCATTATTACCGGGGTTTACAGGTATGCGAGCGGGACGCACGCGCTCCCAGGGATGTCCACTATCCCGGTTATTGGCAAATCATTTTTTACAAAGACTATCAAAAAGCTCAGCAAGATGTCCCGTGAGAGTTCTTCGATCATATCCTTTCAATGCATCAAGATTGGGATTATGGACATATCGATTTGAACTTATATCGCTGATAAACTCTGATAATCTCCTCACGATTTCCGATTCATCCTCATGACTGACCCAAACACCAGCCCCGGCTTTTTCAAAAAATTCTGATGTGCCGCCTTTGGGAGCAATTAGAAAAACCGGCCTTCCGGAATAGATATACTCAAAAAGCCTCAGGGGCATTATCTCACTCGCACCTTTCAGGTTGGGGAGCACCATGAAAAGCATATTTGATGATGCTATCTCGACGCAGGTCTCTCGATGGGGCAAGTATCCTCGAAAATTTGTTATTGTCTCGAGTCTTAGCCTTTGGACATCCGCACGTGTTGGTTGACGCGCCTCACCGATAAATTCTATTCTCAGCTTTTTCTCGAATTGCTTGTTTGAATCGATAACTTTCCGAAGCGCTTCGAGAAAAACCGTAACAGGTCTGTCTCTTGTAATGGATCCCGCATGTGTAATTCGGAGAATATCTCCAGGAGGATTTGGAAGCGGACTTGGAAAATCCAACGGGTCATAACCATTATCAATCGAGATTATTTTCTGAGCATAATCGCGATACCGTTCCCGTTCGATATTCGCTCGCGATTCAGGGAACGAGATAACTCTTGATGCCTGTTCGAAATAAGACTTTTCAATTTCTCTGTATTTTTTATCGAGTTCCGGATTAGCCGGCTTATAGAACGGACACGCGACCCATGGATCTCGAAAATCGCATACCCAGGGAATCCCAGATTCACGAGATAGCTCCCGTCCGGCGATATGTATGCTGTATGGCGGAGCGGAGGTGAAAATCAAATCGATACCACCGCGCGCGATTATTTTTCGTCCAACTTCGATCGCATTATTCACGAATCCAATATGCCTGTCGGGAATCATCTTTCGGTCATATATTGATCCCAGACATATTTTTCGCATCAGTTTGAAATGCCATGATAATTCCGGATAGTTAATTACTCTGTGGATCTCCGTGCCATGAGGGATCTCCGCGAGAAGCGAATAATCCTCCGCTTCATACGGATTATCGAATGGAGCAATTACAATGCTTCGCCATCCGAATTCAGGAAGGTAGCGGATGAATTTCAGGGGACGGTATGTCCCTCCGCTTGCAGCCGGCGGGAAGTAATATAGAATCATCAACGCTGTGCGGGACTGTTCAATCACATCACAGTTATTTTAGCATTTAAATCGAGAAGGGAAAGATGGACTAGAGGAATGTGTTTTTAGTATATGTAATCTTTAAAGAAAATTGGATATAAAATTATTTTAAAAAATATCTTGACATAATCTGTTTTTTTTGTTTATAATTGACGAAGTAAAGAATGAATGGATGGAGGTATCCCATGAGTTACTTAAAACTTTTTCGGTCAAAATTGAATATAGTATTAATTGTATTCTTTTCCGCATTTCTGCTAATTATCCCGGTTAAATCATCTGATGCATCCACATGCATCCCTTGGAACCCTGATTTCTTTATACTTCGCTCACATGAGATAACGTGTCCGAACTCTGGTGAGGCATGCGAATTTAATATTTTGGAAAATAAATTTTGGACTACAACTTGTACTCCCAGTAATATTGCCACTACACTTAGTCCTTGCAGGATTCGTGGGAGTGCAGAGCCAATTTGGAAATTCTGGTATTTGCCCCTTGTTGGTAATACTTTGCTAGGTCCTTGCTTTATGGTAATCGCATCAGCGCCAAATACATCGGAACATAAGGTCACCATTTGGTGGCAAGAGGTTGTATTTGTGGGAAGTGAATCTGCCTGTTTTGATATCAATTGCTTTTTTTGCAGTGATATCAGTGTTCCTCCCGATGGTATTATCGATTGGGGTATGCCGGATTGCGGACTTAGAAATCACATTTGTCCGGATTAACGATAATAATTATTTTAGCATAAGTAGTTTACGCCATTATTATATGTTATATAGGAGAATATAAAATGAGGCTCAAAACTTGGTTATCAACTTCTACAGTTTTAATTTTTATGATGCTCATTATTGGATGTTCATCTTCAATAAAACCAATCAAGCCGCCAGGAGAAACTGGGGATAAAACAGTGGAAGGTGCATCTCCTTTACAATCAGGCCGCAATATGATGGAGTCGAGACCATTAAAATTCCCCATAAGCAATGATTTAAACAATTTGTGCAATTTCCAACAACGAGCTTATAGACATCATTTAGATACACCTATTCGTTATTATAGACGTGTCATGGGAACATATCCGGATTCTATGTCATCTTTTGTCCGAAGCGGTTTCGCTTTAGATTGGCCTCGAAATGTTATAACGGGAGCACCGGTAGGGGTCTTGGTTGGAAGAGATTTCAATCTTAACAAGTCTGATTTGGGTTTGATCAAATGGGAAAAATTCAGCGACGATCATGCAAAATTGACATTTGTTGATCTTGATTATAAAGCCTATCGTGACAGTGGAACAGAAATATGGATTGAGAGATCAATCGAGTTCAAATGGTTTAAGAAATGGGAAACATGGAATGGAGAAGCTTATGCGAATATGCTTCGTGCGAAGGAGGAAGGACATTCTGCTGATACCGCATGGACTATCGATATCATAGGTGGAACAATCCCGATTAATGAGGTTTCATCAAAAGAAGAACGATTGATATATGGTATGTGCGCGCAGGTTGCAGATCACGTTATTCTCTCATCAGGAAAAGTCATACTTCCCGATGGAACAATAGGATTCGTTCTACCTTCAACTTTTAGAGATTTATATGATGAAAGTAACCTGATTATTCTTGAAAATTTCGCTAACTTTTCCAATCTGCTTAAAAACTCAGGCGCGGATTTCAAAACAGGATTTGACTACGGTAAAAGCGCTCATTACTCATGGCTCAAAATTGGTGATGAAACACTCATTGTGCTTTGTCGGATTCTTAACCCAAACAGTAAATTCAGCGCGGAAAGTCAATATGATGGAATTCAACATGGCGATATAAAAGGAGAAAATGTCGATCCCGACTTCGCTGGATTTCATTCAATGGCCGATATGTCCTCGCCAATGATAACCACAGATAACATTGACAAGCTTGATATTCCGAAAGAAATCGTAGTCTCCATTGAAGATATTCCTCTTGGTGATTAATGTATCTTGGGAGGATCTTTCTTTTCCTTGATATCAGATTTCGTTATTACCGATTAAATTGATATAATCATGCTCATGAAACGAATTCTTAGTTCGCTATTAGCCATGCTCATTGCGAATGCAATCTTCATTCTGATAAAGGATTTCATCGGCTTGAAACTCGGATTGCGAACATACTGGCCTGCTTTCGTGGCTCTCTTTTTCTACACTTACTATCTCTTATCTATTTATCATCCACGGGAAAAATCAGAAAAACCGAACTGACAAAGCGAAAATGGTGATTTCCTGTTTTTTTAACTTGCTCCTGATTCCTTAATGCGATATTATTCGCTTTTAAAATTCGATTAATCATGCCGGACAAGGCTTTTAAATTGAGCACATAAAGTCCGGCAATCCTGGAGGTTAAAAATGTTCTGTCCCGCGTGTGGGAATCAGACAGCTGATAACTCCCGTTTTTGCGATCATTGCGGTGCGCAAATCGAACCGCAAAAAACATCAACCGCTCCACCATCAGGAGATATTCCCTCTGGCGAACAAAAAACGCCGCCACCGGGCATGCCTCCCGAATCACCCAGGCTCGGAAATGCGAAATTCGACCCTATACGATGGCTTTCCGAAGCGTGGAAATTAATCCAGGCTGACCTTTCCAACGTTCTTATTTTTAACCTTATTTATGTTGTTATAGTTACCATTCTTGCAGCGACAGTCATAGGCATTTTCGTATTGCCGGGTATCCTCGCAGGTTACATGCTTTGCACAATCAAGTATGTGCGCGAGAAGAAAAAGCTCGATCCGGCTGAGATGCTTCAATCGGGATGGGAATACTATGTGAATGTTCTGATATACATGATAGTGGCTGGAGTTCTATCAGCCATCGCATCGATTTGTCTCGTGATACCGGGTTTGATTGTGTGTTTGGGTTTCATGATCCCGGCATTCATGCTTGTCGATAAGAAAGCTGATTTCAATACGGTTTTCAATGCAGGGATCGAACTGATATCGAAAAACATCGGGGGACTTCTCCTTTTCTCAGTGATTCTGATAGCGATGTTAATTGTTATCGGGATTGCAGTATCCATAGTTGCATTCTGCGGCGGCATAATCGCCTTCGTGCTTTCTCTCTTTGTCACTCCTATTGTTGTAATCGCTGCTTTCCTCGCCTACGAGGAATTGTTTGGCACTAAGAAAGTATCTTAGGATAGTTCAAAATATATGCTATTCTTATATTGAAACCAGATTTAAATCATCATGGAGGTGGTGTATATGCGTTACCTTTTCGGTATAAGCATTTTGCTTTGCGCTGCTTTGACTTCAATTGGATGCTCAAATTCAAATCCATCAATTCCAAATGATAATCCTGTAAAATCGATCAACACCACAAACCTTCCAGTCTGGATTTCGGAGCGATTTCCAGATGGTTCACCATCCGGCGGCGCCGGTTTGCTTGGACTCTTCACTGTATCAATTGATTCCATCGACTTGAAATCCGAACTCACTCCATTCAGAAATTCAAACCTGACCGATGTCCTTGAGGTAATCGATATAACCAATTTCCTATCTCTTGCTCCATGCGTTGATTGTGTGAAAATCATGGGCTTGGAACTCGATATTGATGGAAACCTCGTGTTAAAAATCGGTATACGACATCCATTCGACGTTGGTGAGCCGCTTAAGCCGATAAGCGGACGGAACCGGGCTGATTTGCACGTTTTCAATGTTGAAGGTATCGTACTCGCTGAGGCTGATAACCCGGTCCAATTCAACGGAATTGGAGCCACGGTTGCTGATATAACTCTCATCAGCGCTGATGGCTACACCGGCCATCTCGATGAATCGATCGATGACATCTTCCCAACTGCCGCTACAATTCATCCATATGTGCTTCATTTCGACGATTACTCGCAGGGCAATTTCGATCCATTGAATCCGATGGGATTCGCAAGCGTGACCGAACCTCCTCCAAGCGGAAACCTTGTCATGGCGATGGGATGCGGTTATAACATCCAGGATTACGTTTTCAAAACGCCGCTTCCATCTTTCTCTTTCACATTCGCGGTCGGATGCACCT
>Ga0315284_10000538_pt1 | contig 51544 bp, 47 predicted proteins | sample YL17G09_16_MG_FD_203696 | JGI IMG/M metagenome (GOLD analysis project Ga0315284, IMG submission 203696) | Sediment microbial communities from Yellowstone Lake, YNP, Wyoming, USA - YL17G09_16 | ecosystem: Environmental > Aquatic > Freshwater > Lake > Sediment | place: USA: Wyoming | collected...
TATTGTTGTAGAGTTGTGTTTAAATCTCGTTAAAAAATATATAGAAATAAATACAGATGATTTAATTGTAGAACCAAGTGCTGGTAATGGTTCTTTTATTACTGGTATTAAATCATTAACAAGTAATTTTAGATTTTATGATTTAGAACCTGATAATAACGAAATAATAAAACAAGATTATTTACTATACGACTATGGTATTATTAAGAACACTTATAGTAAAATACACATAATAGGTAATCCTCCATTTGGTCGTCAATCATCATTCGCAATTAAATTTATAAAAAAATCTTGTGAATTTTGCGATAGTGTTTCATTTATATTACCTAAAAGTTTCAAAAAAGATAGTTTAAAAAAAAAATTTCCATTAAACTTTCATCTTATATTTGAAATAGATTTGCCTGACAAATCATTTTTAGTAGATGGTGTAGAACATAATGTTCCGTGTATTTTCCAAATATGGGAAAAAAAAAATGTAAATAGAATTGTTAATGAAAAATTAGAACCAAATAATTTTATATTTGTTAAAAAAACAGAAAATCCAGATATTTCATTTCGCCGTGTTGGTGTTAATTCTGGAACAATAGATAAAATAATAAACGAGAAAAGTGTTCAATCTCACTATTTTATAAAATTTACAAACGAAAAATCTATAACTGATAATATACAAAATTTATCTATAATCACTTACGACTTTAATAATACAGTAGGTCCGAGATCAATAAGCAAACAAGAACTAATTAAAGAATTTAATAAAGTCCTTTGACGGAATTTTACCATCTGGATAATCAACAATTAAATCTATTCCTTTTACAAACTTAATTTTTATTTCAGGAAATTTTACATTGCTAATAATAATATATATTAACTTTTTTGCTTTTTCTTCAAAAAATTTTTTATCAAATTTTCTTCCTTCACCAATCATATTTGATGGCATAAATTTACATCCTCGTGCTGTAAAAGTTTTTTGGTCATATTTAATATTTTCATCATTTATGTCTGTATGATCATATTTTTTACAACCAGTTACATGTATTAATGGATAGTTAATTGCTAACCAAGGTTCTATAAAGTGTGAAAATGGTCTTCCATCTTTATAAATATTTATAATTGCAGATTGTTCTAAATTTCCAAAACCAAAATTTTCTATTTTATGAATAAAAGTAGTGTTACATTTTATATTTTCTTCCATAGATAATTCAGGTTCAATCGCGAGTTTAACTTTTTGTTCTTCCATTTTGATTGTTTGTAAATACTTATTATACGAACCAGTTAAACGATTTGGTAAGGATATTGATATAAACGCAAACATCAAGAAATTTTATGAAGAAATAAAAAAGTATAAAATAGAAGATATTATTTGTATTGATGAAACAAGTATAAAATCATTACAAAAACGAAATCACTGCTATAGTAGTAAAGATATTATCAACTTTTGAACTTAAAGAGTCTTTAAGCCACTTTCAAAATACATTATCAACATTTTTGAATTATTGTTTCTTTTGATATGTTTGATATAATTTTGCTAATATTTTTATTACTCTCGTCTTCTGTTAGTCCATTCATTGAATTACTAACAATTTTTAAATATTTGTTATTATTTTTTGAATCAGATGATGTACAATCTGGATATTTATCTTTCCATGCTTTGATACATTTTATGTTTTTATTTGCTATTACTTTTATTGCATTTGTTAGTATTGGTTTATCATCAGTCTCTTTTTCCCATTTATCGTTGTCTTTGATATAAATTATTTCGCGTTTATAATCACTACAATGGAGTGGTCGTTGATGTTCTTCCAAGTCATTTAGGTTTTTTGTAATTATATTTGAAATTCCAGTAATATATCCTTTTCTTCCAGTGTTCTCTAACTCAGCAAAACTTACCTTAATTGAATTGACAAAGTCTGAAATGTTAATAGCTTCTTTACAAGTTTCGTTTAAAAATACATTAAGATTGAAAGCTTTGTTATGTGAATTAATTGTATTATGACTATTGTTAGTTGAACCATTTAATGAACATTTATCAACCACATTGTTTATAGTGTTGTTTTGTTCAAGGATAATGTTTTTTAAATCTTTATTATCTTTAATAAGTTCCAAAACAAGTTCAGTTGTGATTAAATTTGATTGGTTGTTATTTGGATTAAAATGATATTTATTATTATGTTTCCATAAACCAGAACGATTTTTAAATTTTTTGTTACAAGTTAAGCATATATATTCACTCATTTCACATTTAGTATAATCTTCTTTGGATTGCTTAGTAAGTGTTTCCATTTGGTTTCCATTATTATGTTTCAGGCTATGTAGATGGCTATTGTAATTATATTTTCTACTTGTAGTATAGTCACATTTTTCACAATGATAATATATTGCTGATTTTTGCTGATTTTGGTTTCCAATTGTTTCCATAATGTTTCCATAGAAAATTATATTTAAATGGTTTTCTTAAAAAACGATAAAATATTATCATCACAAATAAATGTAATTATTTAGATTTTTTAGAGCATTATGTTCTAAATCTCAAGTACAACGACTTTTTATGGGAACTTCGTTTGACTTTTCAGAAATGGACATTTATAAATGTCCAAAATTCAAAACCCAATTTACTTTTCACTTTTTTTTCAAATCCAATAGATATTAACTACTTTTGAACTTAAAGGGTCTTTAAGTCACTTTCAAAATATATTAATTATTGTCTATTCAATCTTATTGATTACTAAGCAATGGTTTCCATTTTGTTTCCATTTACAAATTACGTCTTATTTATTATTATCAATTTATATATTTTAATTCACAATATCGTGATAAAATTAAATCAAATAAAAAAATGCTGATTTTTGCTGATTTTGGTTTCCAATTGTTTCCATATATAAATATCGCAACTTAAAATCTTTGAAAAATGAAAAAGTTTGTCATAACAAATATTTTTAAACTAATTTGATTTTTAGAGCGTTATGGTCTAATTTCAATTACGACGACTTTTTATTAAAACTTCGTTTGACTTTTCAGAAATGGACATTTATAAATGTCCAAAATCCAAAACCTAATTTACTTTTCACTTTTTTTTCATAAACAATAGATATTAACAACTTTTGAACTTAAAGAACATTTACTATCATTTTTTTCATATTAAATACAAATAAAAATATTTTAAGACGATATTAAATACCAATATTGAATTATGTTATTTTGCGTTTTTTACCATTGACAACCATTGACAAAAATAAAGTCAGTCTAAAATATACAATGTATATTTATACATTTTAAACGAATACCAATGCGAAATATATGCTATTTATTTTGGTTGAGTTTTTTTGAGTTTTCTTATTGCTAAAAATGTCAATCTTAAAAAACTCACGACTTATTTTCTTTGGAAAATGAAAAAGTTTGTCATAACAAATATTTTAGTATAAAATCATTTTTTAGAGCGTTATGGTCTAAAAATCAATCGCATCAACTTTTTCTGGAAACTTCGTTTGACTTTTCAAAAATGGACATTTATAAATGTCCAAAATCCAAAACCTAATTTACTTTTCACTTTATTTTTTGTAAACAATAGATATTAATGACTTTTGAACTTAAAGAGCATTTAATCCACTTTCAAATATAGTATAATAAAATTACTAAGCATATGTTTCCATTTGGTTTCCATTTTGGTTCCTCGTAAGGATTTATTGATTAGATAATATATTTATCAATTGATAAACCGTATCAATATTAACGCCATATATAAATTGCTGATTTTTGCTGATTTTGGTTTCCAATTGTTTCCATTTGAAAATATAATTGATTAAATTTCTTTAAAAAATGAAAAAGTTTGTCATAACAAATATTTTTGTATACTTTATTTTTTAAGAGCGTTATGGTCTAAAACTCAATCACATCAACTTTTTCTGGAAACTTCGTTTGACTTTTCAGAAATGGACATTTATAAATGTCCAAAATCCAAAACCCAATTTACTTTTCACTTTATTTTTTGTAAACAATAGATATTAACGACTTTTGAACTTAAAGAGCCTTTAAGCCACTTTCAAATATATAAACAATAACCAATTATAATAAAGACATATTAACATACAATTATAATGCCTACAACATTGGTTATTGTTGAATCTCCAGCAAAATGCAAAAAAATAGAATCCTATCTAGGTCCTGGATATAAGGTTATTGCGTCTTTTGGGCATTTGCGAACAATTTCTGGACTTGAAGCAATTGATGTAACTAACAATTTTAACACTAAATATACTGTAATTCAAGAAGATCTTAAACTTAAACAAATTGAGAAAATACGTTCTGAAATGGCAAAATCAGATGATGTTATAATCGCAACAGATGACGACAGAGAAGGAGAAGCAATTGGGTGGCATATTTGTGACCTATTTGGACTCTCTATAACTAACACAAAACGTATTATTTTTCACGAAATAACTGAATCAGCTATACAATCTGCGATGTTTCATCCAAAAAGACTTAATATGAATTTAGTGCATGCTCAACAAGCGAGACAAATTTTAGATTTGTTAGTTGGTTTCACAATTTCACCAATATTATGGAATTGTGTATCTAAAACGCACGACAAAAGTTTATCGGCAGGACGTTGTCAGACACCAGCATTGCGACTTGTTTATGATAATTATTTAGATGTTAAACAATCTCCCGGAAAACTTGTCTATAATACAAGTGGTTATTTTACGAATTTAAATTTATTGTTTGACTTAAATAAACAGTTTATTAATGAAACGCAAGTAAAAGATTTTCTGGAAAACTGTAAGACGTGGGATTTCGTGTGTTCAATAACTAATCCAAAAAAAACTATTAAAAAATCTCCTGAACCGTTGACAACGTCAAGTTTGCAACAATTAGCATCAAATGAATTAAATATGTCTCCAAAAGAAACAATGAAATACGCACAACAGCTTTATGAAGGAGGTTATATTACGTATATGAGAACAGATTCTAAAAAATATTGTCAAGAATTTGTTGATAGTTCAAAAAAATACATTATATCAAAATATGGCGAACAATATGTTAGTCAAACAATAGATCATCATGTTATAAAAGAAAAAACGAATATTGACGAAAAAACGAATAATAACGAAACAAACAATATAAAACCGAAGAAAACTATTACAGAGAAAAAACGAAGTCTTGTTCCTCCTCCGCAAGAAGCACACGAAGCAATAAGGCCAGTAAATATAAATGTATTATCATCATCAATTGAAGACTCTTCAATAAAGTCTCTTCAAAAGGTTGTAAAATTATATGAACTTATTTGGAGAAAAACATTGGGGTCGTGTATGCCATCGGCACAATATAATTCTATTAGTGCAAAGATTTCATCACCATTAGACACGGAATTTGTTTATAAAACTGAACAACCGATTTTCTTGGGATGGCAAATAATTGATTTTCCAAAGAATAAAGAAACTAACATTTATCAATATATACAAACGCTTAAACAAAATGTTAGTATGTCTCCAAAGAAGATTGATTCAAAATTCAGTATTGTTGAACTAAAATCTCATTATTCTGAAGCTAGACTGGTTCAACTTTTGGAGGAAAGAGGAATAGGTAGACCTTCAACGTTTGCCAGTCTTATAGACAAGATTCAAGAAAGAAAATATGTTGAAAAACAAAATATACAAGGAAAAGAGATAGAATGTGTTGATTTTTCCTTAAAAGATGATGATATATTATCAGTTGTTAGTAAGCGAGAGTTTGGTAATGAAAAAAACAAACTTGTTATTCAACCATTAGGTATAATCGTAATAGAGTTTCTGCTTGATAAATTTGATATGTTTTTTAATTATGATTATACAAAAGAAATGGAAGATTGCTTGGACAATATTGCTAATGGTGATATGATATGGAATCAATTATGTGATGATTGTTATAAAGGATTAAGTTCCGTTACAGATAAACTACAAGATTTGAAAAAATTTAGTTTAATAATAGACAAGTATCATTCGTTAATTATAGGAAAACATGGGCCAGTTATAAAATATGTTGACCCAAAGGATTCTAAAAAGGTTAGTTTTATGGCAGTAAAGAAAAATATTGATATTGAGAGTTTAAAAAATATGAAACAACTAACATTGGAGGATGTTGTTGATAATGTTGTCTCAGATACTGCGGCAATAGGGAAATATAAGGGACAGGATTTATTTATTAAAAAGGGTAAATATGGTTTTTATGCTCAATGGGGAAAAGAGACAAAATCATTGAAAGAAGAATTTGGAACTTCAAAAATAGATAAAGACAAATACCTTGATATAATTCGTTTTCTAGATAAGGATACTGTATTAGACCCAACTAAGCCAATTGGCCTTGTTCGCGAATTGAATAACAATTTAAGTATTAGAACAGGTAAATATGGAGATTACATTTTTTATAAGAAACTGCGTATGAAAACCCCTGGATTTTATAAATTAAATGGGTTTGACAGCGATTATAAAAAATGTGATAAAATATTAATATTGAATTGGATAAAACAAACACATAACGTTGAATAAATTTGTCAGTTCGTTAGTTAGTTAAACAAATTTACTTCCAAATGATTGAACTTGACTTAAACCACGGGAATCAACAATGCTATATGACCTTTCAATTTGTGGTTTTAAAATATTGAACTCCAGCATAAACGAATATTCAAATTGTCCAAACTGAAGAATTGCCCCATTATGATATCTTAATTTAAATTTTAATTTACCAATTCTTTCTGCTGGAGGATTCCAATATTTATATGCCTGTGAATCTGAATCAAACCATTGAGAAATAGGTGTAGTTGGTACGGCAATTTTAGCAAAAGATGAATTTACTATGCCATTTGTTTGATTATTGTGAATTGTATAATTTGATAAATTCCAAGGAGATGTTTCATCAATACAATTCATTCCATCAACTTCCATATACATATAAGATGGTCCCATAAAATTTATCTTAAACGGAGCCTGTAAAAAATATACAAGAGCTCCTGGTAAAACAGGTAATAACCAATACCCATTATCTGATTTTCCAGGTTCAGCATCTCCATAATAAAATCTTGGAACATTAAATTCAACTGATGTATATATATATAAATCATTAGGAAATGCTTGTAAATATTCTTGATAATCATAAGATTGTGTATTACATTTGGTAAATCCCAAATAATATGGTAACCCCCAATTAGACCATTCAGGAATCATATTTTTTCTTACACAACTCGCATCAACAATCACTGTGTTAAAAATATTAGAGCCATTAGTAAGTATAAATTGATCTGCATTATTACCAAACCATAATTTTTGACCAACAGTATTATATACAACTTTAAACCTATCATAATGTAAAAATAAACTTTTAGCTGTTGCGTAAGTTATTGCGTTGGCGGGTTCATTAAAAAATAAATTAATAAAACGTGTAACTGAGACATTTAATTTATTTGTTAGTTCTGTTGCCATCTGATCTGGATTATAAAAGCCAGATTCAATCTCAAACTCAAATACATTATTTTTATGCGAATAAAGGGCAGCAAAAATTCCTTCAGTTAATGGATCGTTGAAGCTATGTTCGCCTGGATTATATAAATTTGTAAATTTATAGCTCATAGTTACGTTATGCATAATTTTCGAAAAAACATTATAATTAGCAGGAAATGTCCAAGAATAAAGCCGTGCGGAGGCAACATTTAAATATTCTTGAGGCAAGGAAATTTCAAATTCAGAAGAATTTGGATACTTAGTGATGTCTCTATCTTCTGAATGAACTGACAAAAATTTTTTTTCAAGAAAATATTGGTTTGAATTATTGATTAAAGGATGATTATTAAAAACAGTATTGCTCATATATATATGTTTGATTCGTTTATTTTTATATTAATATTTGACAAATATATATAATGACATCCTTGGCAAATTATGGTGGAAAAGTGTCAAATTCTTCCGCTTATATTAAACAATTTAATTATGGTCTTATGGCTAATTTATGGACAACTATATCATATATAAAACCCAGTGGTATAACAATTTCGACAATAACTCCTTCGTCTGAAGGAATTAATAACTTATATATTCCTGGTGATTTAATTGTTGATGGAACTATAATAAATCCATCTGATGTTAATTTAAAAAACAATATTGAGCCAATTGATGTATCGTCAGTTGATAAATTAATGAATTTAACGCCGTCTTCATATATATATAAAAATGATCCACATAAACATATTCATTATGGATTTATAGCACAAGAATTTGAAAAGGATTATCCGGAATTAGTTTATGATAAAGTTGATTCAAAATATGCTAATATAAAGGGTATAAATTATTTAGAAATAATTCCTTTGTTAGTTAACAAAATTCAAATAATGCAAAGGGAAATAGATGAATTAAAATCTATTGTTATTGTTAGATAGTTCAGATGTGTAAAATATAAAATTGAAATAATTAATGACAAGATTTTAATATGTATAAACGCACATATATATTAAGATGGGAATCCGAAATTTAAACCGTTATTTAAGAGATAATTGTCCTGAATCTATTCGTTGCATTAATGTTGCTGACCTTTCTGGTAAACGCATTGCTGTTGACATTAGTATATATTTATATAAATATGAGGCAGAAAATGCTTTGCTTGAAAATATGTATAATATGTTGTCAATCTTTAGATACTATAACATTATCCCTATATTTATCTTTGATGGAAAACCTCCTCAAGAGAAAAAAGCTCTTTTAATAAAAAGACAAAAAGATAGAGAAGAGGCCAGAATAGAATATGACAAATTAAAGCAACAATTAGAAACAAAAGAAGATGATTATAAGCAAGATGTAATTTATGCCATGGAACAATTAAAAAAACAAATTGTTCATATTAATAAAGAAAAGATTGAACAAGTTAAAACTCTTATACGAGCATATGGAGCAATATATTATGATGCGCCAGGAGAAGCGGATGAATTATGTGCTTTGCTTGTTATTAAAAAAAAAGTTTGGGCTTGTTTAAGCGAAGATATGGATTTGTTTGTATATGGGTGTAGTCGTGTTTTAAGATATTTTAGTTTAATTGCGCATACTGCTGTTTTATATTTCACAAAAGGAATTTTAGATGAGCTTCAAATGACACAAAATGAATTTAAGGAAATATGTATATTATCTGGAACTGATTATAATATTAATGCTTCTAATGTTGGAAGTAATTTGAAACTAACAATTAAACATTTTAAAAAATATAAGACATCAAATAAAAATGATTCAAATAAAAATGATTCAAATAAAAATGATTCAAATAAAAATGATTCAAATAAAAATGATTCAAATAAAAATGATTCATTTTATAATTGGTTAATAGAGAATACCAATTATATAAAAGATTTAGACCTTTTGCTTAAAATATACAGTATGTTTAATTTAGAAAATTATAGTCAAAAATTAGATATATTTAAAAATATAAAAATCGTAAATGGGCCTATTAGACAAGATGAAATTGAAAATATTATGAGAGAAGACGATTTTATATTCTGTAAAAATAATTAACATTGTTTTTGTTCTAATTATGTTTTTTATTTTGATTTATTTTATTTTTTTGTGGTTTAGACATTTTAATTACAATATTATAATTATATATATATATATATAATGGAAATAATTGATTTAAAACCATTAGTAAATCTTCCAAATGTTATTATTGATGCAACAATAAAAAATTCAAATAAATTAGATAAAGTATCAGATGTTGATATAGATATTTTGACTGAACGTATGAATAAGTATTTTAAAACAGAATTAAATCAATATACATTAAATGATTATGATTCAACATTTTTAAGTTTTATACTTTGTTTGTTATATGATTTTAATCCAATGTGTGATTATTTAATAGATTTGTTAGTTAAATTAGGTAAAATTAATGATAATGAAAAAGAAGGTGTTTCAGAAATGTTGAAAAAGATGTCAGAAGGAGCTACAAATGCGAATTTAGGTATAGAATTTGAAGTTTTAAAAGATGGACAACAAGGTGGAGCAGGTATCAGTATTATTTCATTACTCGGTTTTTTGTTGTCTACAGCATTTATAATATATACTATAATGTATAATAGACAACAATATTTTAATCCAGTTTATCCACAATTATTGAATCGTATGAAAATGTCTGTTGGTGTATCAAGAGCCTTATTTGATACTGCTATTAACAAACAAAATGATTGTGGTATTATACCAATACCAACAGAAGTAAAAATTATGTCAAAAACACTTGAAATGATAGGGTTAGAATCGTTATTTAATTCATCATTTGAAGAATTATATTCAATAATGGTGTGTAATCAGCATACATTTGAAACAAAGTTATATTCATATGAAGGTCTTGGTAATAATAAAATGTTTAATGACCCAACAGAAATATTTGATTATGTAAATGCTGAAACAACTGATACAAGTATGTCAAACGCACTTGTTAGTTTTAATCAACCAATAGACGATTTTGCTTCAGTAGCATTAACAATTGTTCCGGATTCAATGTTATCATCAATTCAACTTAGTAAACAAGATGTTCAATCTATAATTCAAAATTTAGACGGAATTAAACAAGAAATAAAAAGTGTATTTGAAGATATACAAACAAAATTAAATAAGAATTCAGGAAATATTGATAATGCTTTGGTAACCTTAGATTATTATGCGAATATGGATCCAAATATATTTATTAAAAAAGCCAAATCTAAAAAGTTGTCATCAAAAGCACAAGAGGAACCAGAAGAAGAACAGCAACAAATACAACTAATAGAAGAACCGTCACAATTTCAAAAAGTTGTAAATACAGTTTCATCATTAACCTCAATAGGATATTTAGTTGCTGAATTATTTAAGGAAATAAAGGATACATCAAGCCAAGCATTTGCTGTAAATTTAAATGATCAAATTTTATGGACATTTCAAGATTATCTAAAGAAGAAGTATGTTGAACTTCAACATCAAAAAATAGATACTGAAGCAGCTATAGATAAAGTTGCTACAGACATTGGTCGTATACTTACGAATTTAAATGCTTTTTTCAATATGGTTACAATGTTTGCCTTTCTTAATACAATCTCTTCTGGAATAATTCTTTATTATTTGAATAAGTTATATAACAAAATATTGGTAATCAGACAAGGTAAACCCAGACAACAACAGGTTATAACTTCAGGAACGCAGAGGTCAATGGCAGAACAAATAGACTCAATTTTAGGAGAACCGTTAGGACAACAATTGTTAAGAAGAACTGTTACAGAACCAGCATTATTTTCTAGACAACAACCAAGACAACAACCAAGACAATTATTAACATTACCTAGAGGACAACCAGCACAAATTACGGAAAATGATAGTGAAACATTAGAAGGTGCAGAATTATTAATGGGTATGAGGAACGTTCCGACTGATGATATAAATGGTGGATATAAGCGAAAACAAAAAAATAGAACAGCTAAAAAAATAAAACGTAAAACGCGAAAATTAAATTCACGTCATTCTAAAAGGCGAAATACTAAAGGGCGAAAATCAAAAAGACGTAATTAATTATTACAAATCCAAATAAGTTTTTAAGTTATTTACAATTAATAATTTAAAAACAAATACAATAAATAATTATAATGTTAATTTCTAATAAGGATTTATATGAACGTAAATATACATATGACGAGTTAAAAAATAATATTTATGCTGTTAGTTTGTTGGATATTTTAAAAACTCAAGATTTGACACTTGATTTTTGCGTTAAATATATTCTTAATGAAGACTTCCAACTTTTAGACGAAGATAAAACTATTACAATTAATACAGTTAATAAATATCAGCCACATTTGTCAAAAAATAAGCTAATAAATTCTCTCATAAACAATAAAAAATTGGGTAGAAAAGGATTTACAAAAAGAATAGATAGTTTTGAAGATTTTGAATCTTATATGAATAGACATCTTACGTGATCAGTGATAAGTATTCTAATTTAATATTTTAAATTAATAATTTATTTTTATTAATTTAAATTTCACTTAAATGTTTTATAATATTTTTCCCTGTTTATAATATTTTTCCTGTTTATAATATTGTTTGTTTTATAATATTTTTTCCTGTTTATAATATTTTTTATTTAAGCAGTAGCAGTAGCAGTAGCGGCAGCGGCAGCGGCAGCAAGTGTCTTGTCTGCCTTGTAGAAGTGTGGAGACATATATCTCTGAAGATTGAAATAGGTAAGCTCATCAGTAGTGTTAAGCTTCAAAAGAACCTGTAACTTAGAGTCAGGGTTGATCTTTCGTCCATTTTCCTTGTCTTGGAGATTGTGGCTACGAATATACTTGTTGATTTCGCGAGTCACATCAGTGCGTGCCATTTCAGATCCAACTGGCTTCTCAAGGAACTTAGCAAGTTCATCCGAAATCTTAGTTGGCTTGACAAATCCAGATGGCTGACGATTTCCAGACTTGCGCTTGCGCTTGGCCTGAGACTTTTGTGCGGTCTTGATTTCTCGTGACCACTTCTTCTCAAGTGCTCGGAACTCATTCTTCAAAGCACCAAAGAAAGAACTCATTTGGTTAAGCTTGGAAAGAAACTCAGCGGACTGAGCAGATAGGTCAGCGACGTCAGCCTCAACAACTTCAGTCACTGGAGTCTCAACGACGGGGGTGCTAGCAGTAACAGAAGGAACAGCTACAACTGGTTCAGAGACCTTTACCTCAACCTTTGGAGCCTTTGGAGCCTTTGGTTTAGACTCCTTCTTAGCCTTTTCTACAACAGGAGTAACATCAACAGCGGGGGCAGTGGTTTCAACAACTTCACTCTTAGATTTGGTTAATCTTGGCATTCTATTATACTATACTATTATGATTTCTTTTTAAATAGGTTTAAGGCTTATATATATTATTTGTTATTGTATATGGTCTAAAGTATTTAATTATTCAATTTTATATTAAATATTTAATTAATTTTTCTACCTACTTACATATAGCATAATGCTTGATATAACCAAGGCATTGATGTAGCAGCATCATTATTTACTAAAGTTAGAGCACCAAGGATATAATACGCACCTAAACTTTTACTATCTTTATTTATTCCTTTATTCGCTAATGATTCAATTACGCCTAAAATTAAATTGCGTAAATCATCAATATTTTCATATGCGTTTAATCTATTATAATGAATTCTTACAAAAGGGAATCCGTATGGAGGACAAATTTCTTTTTTGGTTTCATTTGATAAATTGCATCTAAAGTTCCATATATCTGTTAATTCGCATATAAATTTAATCAAATCTATTTTATTTAACATAAGAAACCATTTAGAATCAGAATAATTTCCTAAAGCATTGATGTTTTGAAATACTGTTAGTGCTCTAAATTCAGTTGATTTTTCATAAGATACTTCTTTTGTTATATCTGAAATTTCTGTTAGTATATTTATGTTTAAAAATCTCCCTAGATTTAATAATAATCTAAAGTTGTCAATAACATTTGAACTTAATGGCTTTGTATTATATGGATTTTTGATTACACCATCGCACTTGTTTAATAAATTATAAAATGATAATATTTCAAATCCATATATAAATCCATCATCGTCTTTGAAGCTAAAAAATTGTTCATTTGATATATTTGTTAGTTCATCCATTGATAAAAAGTCAATTGTATTTGTGCATAATGATCTATCTTTAAAACCAGGACTATTTAGCACAGTATTATATTTTCTTTGAAAAAATCCTCTTGTTATTTTTTGAATCTTAATAACTTTATTTGATAAATATAAAAATGAATAAATTCTAAAAACTAATTGTTGTTTGTTTCCTGTACATTTTAATCCATATTCTTTTGATATTTGTTTTAATTGTTTAATATTATAATTATATTTTAATAATGATTTATAGTCATCAATTTTTGGAATGTAAGAAATATTTTCGTCTAATTTATGTAATTTAGTTTCTGGTTCAAATGTTTTTGATATATTTTCTAACAAATATGTTTCAATATTAAAATTAATATATTTGTTACTGAGTTTTGTATCCATTTCAACAATATTTTTGTCAATCATTAATATAATATAATAAAATCTTTTTGTATCATTTTATTTTATAATATAAATTGGGTTGACATCAAATTTGTAAGCAAAATAAAAGCTTTCAAAAACGATTAAATCATTTAAAAAAAAATTGATTTAAAGATATCACTTGTATTAAATGTATATATACACAGAATGACAGACTCAATCGTTGACGGTACTAATATTGATGTTAATGTTTTCGCTTATTCCCCACCTAAAGCACACGCTTCTGGAGGAAAAGTGATTAATCTCTATAATAAATATTTTAAGGAATCCCTTACTATTTCAACTCCTCTTATGCTCACCTGGGGCGCACAAGAAGGACAAGATCCTTCTACAAAAATTAGTAATGGTAAATGGACTATGGCACTCCAATTCCCTAGCACTGATTATAGTAATGCTGATGCTGAAGCATTCTTAAGTTCTATGAGAGCACTTGAGTCTAAGATTAAGGCTGATGCTATGGCTCATTCAAAGGAATGGTTCGGTAAGGAAATTAAGAGTTCAGAGGTAATTGATGAAAAGTTTAATGTTATGTTAAGACATCCAAAGAAGACAAAGGGTTCTGCTGAAATTGATGAAAATAAGCCTCCAACTCTTACTGTTAAGATTCCTCAATGGTCTGGTGTTTGGAAGCCTGAGATTTATGATGAAGATGGAGAACCACTTTATATTAATGGAAAAGTAAATAATCATCTTTCTCCATTGGAATATTTGAAGCCAAAGTCACACGTCATTTGTTTGATTCAATGCGGTGGATTGTGGTTTATCAATGGTAAGATTTCTATCACTTGGAATTTAAAGCAGGCAATTGTTCAAAAGCCGAAGCAAACTATGGAAGGAACTTGCTTTCTTAAGCCTAAGGCATCTGATAAGGCAAAAATGAAGGCATTGCCACCTCCTGAGGATGAGGTTGATCCAGATGGAGCTCAAGGAGTTACTCTTGTTGAAGACTCAGACGACGAACACGATGACCCTACTCCTACTCCTACTCCTACTCCTACTCCTACTCCTACTCCTACTCCTGCTTTAGAACCTGAAACTGTTCCTGTTCCTACTCATGAATCTGTTCCAGATGCTGTTTTAGAATCTGTGACTGAATTAGTTGAAGTTAAGCCAAAGAAGAAGATTGTCCGAAAGAAGACTGAGGCATAATTTGTTTTAATTGTTTTGTTTGTATAATTTGTTCTATTTTAAACCATTTTTTTATTGTATTTAGATTGTTCAAAAACTTTTATATATTTGTTTCAATCCCTAACTTCTATTAAATATAATATCTTATTAAGATAGAATATTTAGTTCAATAATATTTTTACAATGATGTCTGCCTTACAACTAACATTATAAATATCTTTTTCTATTATTTGAGAAATGCCTTGACCTTTGAATCTAAAAACTTGCTCCTCTTTTAAAAATAATTTATTCAAAGGAATTGAAAACCATTTTTCACCAACTTCTAAACTAACAAAATTATTATACTTAATTAAATGAAGCAAATTATCATCTATTTTGATAATTAGTTCACAACAAATATTATTATTTTCATCAATACTTATTTTGTCAGGCAATTTCGGTTGACACAATACAATTATTTCAGACCCATCTGGAGCATCAAAATATAGCTCATTATGCCATAATGGAACTAAATATAACACCTCATCTACATATAATTTATATACATTATGGTCCATTATATCATTTAAAGTTGGCTTCAATATAAAAACTCTATCATTTTTATACTTGTCATTTATAACTAAACTAACAAGTTCTAAAATATCATTACTTATATACAAAATATCCTTGTATTTGTATAACAATTGATATAATTCAATTGCGTTTTGTTTATCTAAATCTTCAAATTTTTTTCTTAAATATGTTAGTGTTATTGTCTCGTAACCTAATGATATTTCTTTTACGATGGTTAACAACAATTCATTATAAGAGCCCCTCAAAAGAGAAGAAATAAAGTTGCTCAAGATGTCAATATAATTTTTTGACTCTTGGAAATCAAATGAACTAACAAATGGATCATAAGTATTAAAATTATTACTTTCATTATTGATTTCATTATCACAACTCAACGCACTTAATTTCATTAAATATTCATAAGCCTCATTTATATTTTGAAATTTTTCTTTGGCATATTCATCTTTATTTTTATCTGGATGCCATCTTAATGCCATTTTGTGATATTTTTTCTTGATATATTCATTATCTAATTTTGTTAGTTGTATATCGTCCAATGATATATCTAATTCATCTAATGCTCTTTGCATAGTCATTTTATCATTATTTATATCCATGTATAACGCTTATTAAATAAAATAAATAACTCTCTAAATGATAAATTGGACGATAATTATTATTATAATATTTCAAAAAATTGTATGTTTTTAATAATATCTGAGACATATCTTTCATTTTAATTTTGTTTGTTTTACTCAAACTTGTTAGTATATACCAAATACAATCTGTTATGTCCAAATTATAAATAAATATATCATATAATAGATCACGAAATTTCAAGAATTTTAGTTCATTAATATCTATCATCTCTTTAAGTATTTTATCGCATATTATTTTATAGGGATACATCAATTCATAAATTGACGCATGTAAATATTTTATGTTTACTATATTTTCTATCTTTAAATCAGTTGGTAATTTTTGCTTAGAACATTTAGAATATGATACTCTTGTTGGTCTTGATATATGGATTATTTCGCAACAATTTAATATAGAATCTGGAATAAAACTGATTTCTTCTGTGATTAAAATATATTTTATATTTACAAATAATGAATTATTATTCTGTATATAGCTATATAAGTTTTCCAATAATTCGCTATGAATACTATGAAAATTTTTACATACAATTATTCCAGTTTTATTATTTTTAGCAGATAATATGTCGATAATTTGTTGGTATATATCGTGCCATAATAATTTTGAATTACATCCCAATAATGACATATCAATTTCATAATGAATATCACTTATTTTAAAAAAATATTGTTTTTTATCATATGTTAAGCTAAGTTTCTTTTCATATTTTAAATCTGATTGACTATATTTTTTAATTGAATACAACATTTGACTATATTTTCCCACTCCACTTGGACCATAAAATATTAAATTGCCTAATTTATCTAATGTATCTGGAAATCTTTCATAACATTTTTTTAATTTTGGATGTAAATTAAGTTTTGATACTTCATTTGTATATTCTTCAAAATGTGATTCAAGAAATTTCATTATATATAACCATATTGAACAATCTTTATTTAAATTATTAAAATATTATATTAAAACATATTAATAAACTTATAACATAGTAACACAAAGGTAAATGAATATAGCCATAAAATTAGATCAATACAATGATGATTATGTTTATTTTTCTGAACCAATTAAAAATAACATAATGAATGATGGTAGTTTTATTAGAATTATTTATTCAACCTCATTATTCATATTAAATGGAATATACATAACTATTAACATAAATTACCTGTCAATTGATAAATATTACAACAAATTTAAATGTTCGTTTGATGTTATTCAATATAAAGAAATTTTAGATAAACTTTACACAATGGAAGATGGGTTGCTTAAAAAAATAGGCATTCTTGGAAAAATACCAAATTATAAAATTCACGAACAACTTAAAAATGGAAATATTAAAGCATTTTCAGATATATCCGATAAAATTGGCACTACATTTTTATTGAAAATAGCGGGAATATGGGAGACAAATACAGAATACGGACTAACATATAAATTTATTATTGTTTAGCTATTTATTTTTTATATTTTTTATATGTTTTAATTTTATCCTTGAGTTGAATAAAAATTTAATATTATACCCATTGTCACCACTATTAACATATTTACAGTTCCAAATAATCCTAATAATGAAAATGTTGTGTCTGAAAATAAACGATTATCTTGTGTTTGTGATTGATCCTGATTTTTATTAAACATAGCAGTGAAAATTATTATTACTTGTGTAATTAAAAATATAGTTGACAATATTGAAAAACTCGAATAATATTCAGATACTTCTCCCTTTGAAATATTATCAAAATACTTACTCAAATAAAAAATTAACAATCCAACAATTCCTAATATAATAAGTAACGGAAACATATCTAAATATATTGACTTTTGAAAAACCAAATTTAATATTATTACAAAAAGAATACCCAACATTAAGCCAGAATAACCTCCTAATAAAGCAGACAATCCATTAGTATCTGTCATATTTGTTGTAATAATAATAATAATAAATGACGCTATCACAATAGCAAATGGAATATTCATAACTTTTTTAAATTCTAAGTTATCAAGCATCGTAGTTAATATATACATATATTATTATTTTTTACTATTACATCGTTCAAATTAAAAATCGTTCAAATTAAAAATCGTTCAAATTAAAAATCGTTCAAATTAAAAATCGTTCAAATTAAAAATCGTTCAAATTAAAAATCGTTCAAATTAAAAATTGATTTAAATATATCAATTGTATTAATGATATAATTAACTATAATGTCAAATATGAAACCGATTAAATATAGCGCTTTATCTGTTAGTTTAACAAAAGATTTAAATAAAAATGAGAAAAAAGAACAAGGTATATACTTTACTCCTCCGACAACTATACATAAAAATATACAAAAATTAGAACAATATATGCCAAACATTATAAACGTATTAGAACCATCTTGTGGCTCGTGTGAATATATAATCGCGTTAAATAAAATATATCCACATTTACATATAACAGCTATAGAAAATAATGTAAGTATTTATAATGCTATAACTCATTTAAATAACGACAAAATAGAAATTATAAACAGAAGCTTTCTTGATTATAATACAACTGAAAAATATGATTTAATAATAGGAAATCCTCCATATTTTGTTATGAAAAAACAAGATGTAAATTCATCATATTATAAATATTTTGATGGTAGACCAAATATATTCATTTTGTTTATTATTAAATCTTTAACTTTATTAAATGATAATGGTATATTGAGCTTTATTCTTCCGAAAAATTTCTTAAATTGTTTATACTATAATAAAACGCGGGAATTAATTAATACAAATTTTAAAATTATAGATATTATTGAATGTGATGAAGATTTTATAGAAACAAAACAAGAAACAGTTATTATATTAATTCAAAAACAATCTGGTTTAGAAGTAAATAGTGAATTTTGTCTAAAATTAAGCAATTATTTAATATTTGGAACAAAACTCAATATAGAAAATTTAGATGTGTTATATGAAAATTCTTCCTCATTACATAAGTTAGGATTTGATGTAACTGTTGGAACAGTTGTTTGGAATCAATGTAAATCAATATTAACAGACGATGGTTTACAAACAAGATTAATTTATAGTTCGGATATTGTTGATAAAACACTGTCTATGAAAACGTATTCTAATGTTGATAAAAAAAATTATATTAAAAAAGAGGGAAAAACAGGTCCAATGTTAGTTATAAATAGAGGTTATGGTGTTGGAAATTATAATTTTGAGTATTGTCTAATTGATACACAAATGCCGTATTTAATTGAAAATCATTTAATCTGTGTGTCAAGTGTAGTTTCAAAAACGGATAACGAATTGATTGAATTATATAAAAAAATTATTAAATCATTAAATGATGAAAAAACAAGTTTATTTATAGAGTTTTATTTTGGAAACAACGCAATAAATACAACTGAACTAAAATATATGTTACCTATTTATGATATTTGAAATGCTGGGAAAGCAATTCCATTTCCATTCTTCCATCTTAATAAAATAGATATAGAATGTCCTGATTTTGTCTTGGCAATAAATTTATATTTTTTTGGTTGTTTTTCATAAGACACTAACTCGTGTTCATTAATGTCAATAGTTTGATGATGAAATATATTATTCATATAAAGCATATAGTGCTTTAAATTTTGTGTTTTTGTTAGGTAATTTGACAACAATTCAATATTTAAACAATTTTGTTCAATAAATGTTGAAATGCTTAATTTGGATAATCTATTTGCCTCAATGTAAAACTGAATATCATCTGGATTATTGGTGAATTGGCTACTTTGTTTACATCCTTTATAATATTTATTTTGGAATTCAATAAGACATTTTGGATTTGTTGAATGTATTTCTTTTAGATATGATTCTCTATTAGGAATACTTAAATTTCCAAAGACGGCTAATAAAGGAAGATAATTGTCATAATAATAATCCTCAAAAGAGTTTGACAAATATTGGCTTGGTTTCATTGGTGATACAAATTGTGGAGCATCTGAAACATATTCTGCGTTAAATTTTAATTCAATATTGAAATTTAAATTATCATTTATTTGTATTTCAAAATCGTAATTAAATTTTCGTCCGCCTTTATGAATACAAGACACATTATGTATATCTGTGTTAGTTAGTTTATAAATAAAATCCCAAATATTATTTTTCATTTGATTCCATTTTTTTGAATGTGTGTAATATGTGTTTGGTATTTTATCATTAATAATTGCGCCAATTATACTTTCCCTTAATTTATTGTTTAAATCATTATATTTTTTAGTTGAAGGTACAAATGAATTTATAGTTCTATAATTTAAGATTTGTGAATTATATGTTATACTGTTAAGCGAGTGTAATAAGTTTATATATTTTCTAACCTTGAGTTGTATTGTTACAATTGGACAATAACAAGTTATAATTGAGTTAATTGTAATAAAATCCTGTTGACATGCAATACAGCAAAATTGAATTGTTTTTGTTGATATTGATTTGATTGGCACTGTTTTGATTGGCATTATTTAAGAGTTTGTCTAACATAATATTTAAAATAATAATTCAATTTTTAATTATTATTTTAAATGATATATGAAAACTACTTAAAGAGGCTTTAAGCCCATTTAAATTAATATCTATTTGAAAAACGGCAAATAAAACAAGAGATATCCAGCATAATACAACATAAGAGAATTTACTACCCAACACCACATTGAGCCTATCGTATCATCCTTATAATAATTATATATTATTACTAATAACGTTAATAATCCAAATAAGAAACCAAAAATCTGTCTTTCATAAAATAATGGAAACAAAAAGAATAATAACCATATTATTAGTATAACACGATCCCATTTATTATTTTTCAATACATTGTTCCATTGTAAATGTCCCATTTTACTCACAGTTGAATTAATGTTTTTTGTCATAAATCTATATATCGCAAATGGAATCATACATATCAAATATAGAAATAACATACTTCGCTGAAGAGATTTGTTAGTTATTAACATATTTGTAGCTATTGGCTGAACTAACAATAAAAGAGTTGCCATTATTGTAAATAATTTATTGTATATTGGATTATTAACATTTCTCCATATGAAAAATTCTATTAATTGCATCAATATAAAAGAGATAAAAAACAAATATACCCATATATTATTTATATCAACTATTTTATATTGTGTGTATGCGTTGTTATAGATTATTAGACCAAGCACAAAACTACTAAAAATAAACGTATTCAATGATATTTCTTTATTCCAACACATCCTATTATAATATATACTAACAAAAAGTATTATTGTTTATCCTAATTCACATATTGTCATACGCAAATTTTGAATTAAATACATTATATCTTTATTCTTATTTTTATTCTTATTTTGGCTTGATTTTTTAACGATACTATATAACATTTCTTTTGTACACATAACACTATCTAACATACTCTTTGTCTTATATTTCATTCCTATAAATTGACATAAATTATCCAGATTTTTAAACGTATTTTTAAATTGTAATAACGTTGAATTATTTACATTACACCAGGACAAAAAATCCTGATAATTATTGATTAAAATTGACGTTATTACATAATATGACAACACATTTGTATCCTCCTTATACAGCGTTTTTCTAAGATTTTCTGACGAGGAATTCCCTTTATATAAGTCATCATATGACAATCCCATAAAATTCAATATTTTTACCATTTGAAAGAACGAAAATATGCGCTCAAAATTAATAAACATTTCTGCGTTTGTTAAGAATTCATCTATATCATTTTTATCTTTCATATTTATAAAACTGCAAAACAAAGCATTCATTATTCTTGCCCAAAATTCTGTATATGCCTCATATAAATTGACATTTGAATTCACTGGAAATATCTTTAGGATTTTTTCATTATACACATTTAAATCCATTCCTGAAAAATCTAATCCAAAATTATGAAATGTTTCATGCATAAATACCTTAAACCATTCTTCTTTTCTAAAGACAACTATCTCTGAATCACTCGGACACGTTCTCGTAAAAGCAGTATTCACATTATTTTCATTCAAAATTTCTACGTTTGAGAATGGTAATCTTTTTAATAAAGCAGTGTGATACACAAATATTTTTAATTGTTTAACACATTTTTTTGATGAATATATATCCACTATATATAACCAAACTAACATATAGTCCACATAATTGTTGTATAATTCTATTAGTTTTTCAAGACGCATATCCTCAGTTAAAAATATAATACTTATATCTCTTCCGAACATATTAAAAGTATATACCAATAAACCAATACTATTTTTATTTATATGTTTTTGAACTTCTGGAGGAAACGCATTTGACGGAAACGTAGTTGGTTTGGGAATTTGATTTGCGTTTGTTATATGTTCTATCTTTACATTATAAAAAGATTTTCCCATTTTTGACTTTATATTTTGGATATAACTAACACCACTTATTATCTGATTATAAATCCTTTTTAATATTGCGTCTGTTTTTTTTGTTTGATGAATCGGTAATAAACAATCGTGTTTTTCAAAAAATGACATTAACTTGTTACTTTCATTTGTTAGTTTCATTATAATATAATATTGTTTTATTTTTATTTTTATTTTATTACTTCTATACAATGTATATAAAGATAAATACACATTGTATATAAATTATGGATACAAATAATCTTATTAGAATGGCAACAGTTGATATTATTGCGTTAACAACAGTGTGGTCTTCTTCTAATTTATCGTTGTTATATTTGCATAGATTTAGTTATAATTATACTTATTTTCACCAAAACTTTGATATGTTCAGATTATTAGCTGGAACGGCATTTTCAACATATTTATTGATTAAATACTCCAAAATGCGACTATAATTTATATTTTATAAATCTCTCCCCTTTTATAAATCTCTCCCCTTTTATAAATCTCTCCCCTTTTATAAATCTCTCCCCTTTTATAAATCTCTCCCCTTTTATAAATCTCTCCCCTTTTATAAATCTCCCCTTGAAATTTTATTACGAATAATCATTAAATTGTCAAATACTTCTGGGTCTTGTCCTCGCTTATGATGAACTAATTTTGCGTTTTTTGTGTCTAAAAGAAGTTGTTTTAAGTCTTCATTTTGTGTGAATTTGGCTTCTTGAGCCTTACTCATTTCAAGGTCTGCTCTTGAACCAAAAAAATCTGGATCAATTACAACAGTTTTCGGTCTTAATTTTTCGCTTTTATATTTACCAGTTTTTCCTCCTGCGGCCTTTGACATTTCAGGGTCTTGAGATAATTCTGTTCCAGAATCTAATGTAAAAGATAAATAAAAATCAGGATTGTTTTTCTTAAATTTAGATGCCTGATAATAATGTTCAACTGAAGCCCAGCGATGATTATCTAAAGAAAATGGTTGAACCCAAAAATTAGACAATTTCTTCCGCCATTTTGGTATTTTTGCTAAACTAACAAATTCCGAAATAGCAACTGTTGGTATTTTTTCTCCTGAACCTTTTCCTGGAACTGGACCATCGGCAGATTTTGAATAAAAAGAAAAAACAATATTATCATCATATAAATTCATTATTTTAGCCTCTCCTAAATCATCAAACGATGACACATCACGCGTCGTTCCATATGTTTCTGTTTTAAATTGTTGAAATTCAGGTATAAAAGAAAATACTCCTGAATTTTTTTCCATACATTTATCTACAATCATTCTCTTAATATCATAAGGCAACTCCTTATATGTAAAAATCTTTTTATTTTTATAACCAACCAATTTGTAATGGTTTCCAGTATGGTCAACGATTATATAAAATTCAGGTTTAAATTCGTCACGACTTATTATTATTGGATCTATATCAGTTCCACAATGTAAAACGCCATCTAAATCTCCATCAAAATACACTTTGCTTGATAAAATTATAAACTTAATATTTAACAATCGCTCTAATATATTTATGGTTCTTGCATCAGCCCAAAAATCACAGGTGCGAATATATCTTTTCATATCTTCTAATGAACGTATGTCTTTCATAAATAAAACATCAGCAATATTCTCCTTCGCAAAGGTATGTTCGTTCTTTAATTTATCAAATTCAGCTTTAACATTTAACGCAGCATTTCTAATAATTAATTGTTGGTCTCTGTCTAATGTTGCCGTTATTCTTGTCTTAAGTTCATCATATTCTTTCTTTTTAACTATTGATTGTGCTCTGGTTTCATTTAGTTCTCTTGAAAACATATCGTAACGTTCTTTATAATCGTTATAAAATTCTTGTTTTATATCATCTGACACTTTATTGCGCAATTTATTTACTGTTGTATCTTGTCCTATTGAATGAAACGCATCTCTAATTGTCGCAAACAGACAATCGCCTTTTCCTTCATTATCAGTTAATGAGTAATTTTTATTATTCATAAAAATTTGAATCCAAGTATCATTACTACCTTGATGATATTTTTGTCTGGCATCTAATGCTATCTTTGCTGTTTCCTCCTTTAATTTTTCTGGAATATTTGCACCAATTCTTGCCGTAAAAATATCTTTTCTTATTTGCGGAATTAAAATTTCTGTCTCTCTATCTTTATCTATTCTATCTTTATCTATTGTCTTTTTTGCCTTGTTTTTTTCTTTTTCAGTCACTCTTTCAATTACTTTTTTCTCTTGTATAACCTTTCTTAATTTATCAATCATATCTTTTGTGGCAAATGTATAAATTAATGGATCATTTAAGCGTTCAATATCCAACATTGAAGATTCATCCATATAATCAATCATATTAATTGAAGGAATTTCATAGACTCCTATTTGTAAGACCTTATTATTATGTTTAACTAAATAAATCGGAAAATATGTTATACCCTTGTCAGCAAATGTATTTTTTGGAGTGCCAATAGCAACAACTACATCTAAATCTTTTATTTCAACCTGATATAGATTGGCTTCTTTACTTAGATCTTCTGGATCTACTCTCTTAAGTTCCGGATAATTTATTGTATTGTCTAATTTAGATACAACCATTTGTATATAAATTAGTTAGATTTAATATTTAAGCATTTTACTATTTACAATTACACCAATAAAAAAATTTTAAACATTTCAACAGTATATTACATTTCAACAGTATATTACATTTCAACAAGATCCATATATTTGAAGATTGCTTTATTAGATAAACTTGGGTAATCCTTTGCCTTCTGTTGTGCTAAATTATTAATATGTTCAACTATCGTTTTGTTTAATACATAGAACTCTTCTTTATTATCGGCATTTCTATTTACTTCTTCAATAATATCTTTATTAAATAATACACCAACTATTTCAGTTAATTCATCAACCTCATTTTTCTTATCAGGACTGTTAATCATATTTAATATTGATGTTAGTATGTCTCTCAATATTTTTACAATAAATTCTTTTTCAATAAATCCATTAATCGCCAAATTAAGATAAAATGTTGTAATCGCCCTGCGTTTTTCATTTTCCTTATTCATATCACAAAAACCATCATAATCTTTCTCAGAATCAACATACCGAATATTATTATATTGTTCCATAATTGAATTATATTTTTCATTAAATACATCCTTTAACCAACTATACATTGTAGCCAATTCAGCAAATATATCCGCAAATATTTTAGAATAAAATTTATTAGATGAAGATATATCATATAACATTTGCCCAACCTTATTAATATCATCTTGTTCTGTTGTTTGTGAACAAATATTGTTAATTTTATCAATAATTTTCTCTCTTAAATCTAAAAACGTTTTATCAGTTAATTTATTAAGAAATAACCGAAGTTGATCTATTTCAGCAGAAATACCCGTTTTTTGCTCAAGTTTTGTTGTCTGAAAAGTTCTAATATTTTCCCAATCATCAGAACTAATTTCAGTTCCCTTATTACCACGCTTCTTTTTATTAAGAGCGGAAGATGACGAAAATCCATTTAAATTATCATTTACAGGCGCAGATGTTGTAAATACATCAGACGTAATGCCAGATGATCCTACTTGTAGACATAAGTAATTGATCATATCGAAAGTATCTTGAGGGATCTTAAAATTAAATCCACTATGTGATATATCATTAAATTGTTTAAGATTGTACTTCAAAGCAGTTGTCATATTGTATGTATACTATACATATATAGCTTATTATTTATATCAATTTTTTTTAAATATAATATTTAATTTAAATACACTTAAACCTATTATACGTATATTATGTACAATGTCAATTAAAAATGATAATAATACAAATAATTTAGAGGGTCAAAATAAAGAAAACCAAAATAAAGAAGGGGAGCCACAAGTACAAATATTCAATTCATGGGATGAGTTAGACTTAAGTCCTGAATTATTAAGAGGAGTTTATGCGTATGGATTTGAAAAACCCAGCCCAATTCAAAGTAAGGCAATTTATCCTATTTTACAAGGATTGGACATTATAGCTCAATCTCAATCTGGAACTGGAAAAACCGGTTCATTTACGATTGGAGCCTTATCTAAAATTGTTATTTCAGACAACTCAAATCAAGTTCTTATTATGGTTCCGACACATGAATTAGCTCACCAAATAACTACAGTTATATGCGGATTATCAACAATGATGACAGGAATACGAATTAAAACTATTATTGGTGGTTCTTCAATTGATTATGATGCTAATGAAATGCGTAAAAATCCTCCTCATATTATTGTTGGGTGTCCAGGAAGAGTTTGTGATATGGTTAGAAGACAACATATTAACGCAAATCAACTTAAATTAGTTATACTTGATGAAGCAGATGAAATGTTGTCATCAGGATTTAAAGAACAAGTTTATAATACGTTTAAATATTTAAATAGAAATGTACAAATAGCATTATTCAGCGCAACATTACCTGATAATATTTTACAAATTACAAATAAATTTATGAAAAATCCTGTTAAAATCTCTGTTAAAACTGAGAGTCTTACATTAGAAGGAATTAAACAATATTTTATTGCTATAAATGATGATAGAGAAAAATATCTCGCACTTAAAGATTTGTATCAATTTTTTTCGGTTGCTCAATGTATTATTTATGCAAACAGTGTCAAGAGAGTAATGGATTTATATGACGCTATGAAGGAAGATGGATTTCCTGTTTGTTGTATTCATAGTAATATGGATCGTTTAGACAGAGAGCGCGTTTTTAAAGAATTTAGGACTGGGGCTGCCAGAGTTCTCATATCATCAAACGTTACATCTAGAGGAATTGATATTCAACAAGTAAGTGTTGTTATTAATTTTGATATTCCAAAAGATATTCATAATTATCTTCACCGCATCGGGCGTTCTGGAAGATGGGGAAGAAAGGGAACTGGAATTAATTTTATTACAAGAAGAGATGTTCAAAAAATGAAAGAAATTGAACAATATTATTCAACACAAATTGAAGAATTGCCATCAGGATTTACCTTATAAAAAAAATTGATTTAATTAATAATCGTAAAATAAAGATTAATTAATAAACAATGAAAACTAAAACCTCTTACAAAGAAATATCATTATTTGAAATTATTAACGACAATCTAAATGTTATACTAGCACTAATTCACAATATAGGTGGTCTATATTTCAACCATCAGTCAATTATTACGTTAACAAATTTAAAAAATGTTCAGTCGCATCTGAATTATTATAATAATTTTAATATTTTAGAAACAAATATTAAATTTTGTCAACAAATCACTATATTAACTATATTTATTATATTATATTGTTATAAAAACAAAAGACTACAAGACATTGGAATTATATCAAGTTGGGTTATTAAATGTATATACACATTATATATTACAATATATTTAAATAGGAATATATGGATTGAAGAACCTAATGATAAGTTTCATGTTTTTGGATTTGGTTATTTTCAAATAATTGTTTCGTTTATTTGTACTGTAGGTATATTTATATTTTGTATGTTTATTGTGTGTGTTGTTCTTGTAATAATTTCTTGTTTCTTGATAGAAAAATTAATTAACAAAATAATAGATTATTGTAAAAATACAAAATTTAAATATATTAAACAGACAATTAACAATGAACAGGAAGAAGATGTTTAGCATTCGTAAAATACATTAATATATAATCTTTTTAACTAATAATGGATTTAAGCGAAGTAAAAAGCAATATCAATAAAATGTTTAAAATCCCTATTTGCTACAATGAAAATGTTCAAAAACTTAATACCTCAATTGTATCAGACCTTGAATTAATAGATAGTGTAGATAAATGCGAAACTCCAATATACGAACACGTATTTAAACCAACAAACAAAGCATCATTACAAGTGGTTAAACAAATAGCAAGTCATTACACAAATGATACAGACTATTTAAAAGAAACACAACAACTAACAAAAAATATTAATTCAGAGGAACTAAACACTATTCATAACAAATATGGAATTGGAGATTTTGAACTTGATGATATTATTGGGGCATTAGAAGAAATAAAAGGAGAAACAGGGTTTTGCGAAAAATATTTGTATATGGATTGGACGTTTGTAAAACAACTTAACAATAATCCTTATTTTTTACAGATAATGAGTTTATATAATATTGTATCTCCAATATTATCTCTATGCTTACCGATTTTTGTATTAATCGTTCCATTGGTTATAATCAAATTGAAAGGCATTAAACTTGATATTTCACAATATATTGAAATACTTAGAACATTAATTTCCAATCATGCAATTTTTAAGATTTTTGACAATTTTCACGAGGTTGATAATAGTCAAAAAATGTATCTGGTGTTATCGTCTGCGTTCTATTTATTCTCAATCTATCAAAATATACTAGTTTGTATTCGTTTTTATTCAAATATGCAAAAAATTCATACTTATTTGCTTAAATTTAAGAAATACGTCGCATATACTTTAGAATTGATGGATTATCATTCTTCTATTTCTGATAAACTAACAAAATATACCAAATTTAATGATGATTTGACAAAAAATAGGACGATGTTAGCAACTATTTATGACGACCTTTGTAAAATAACACCATTCACGTTTTCATTATCTAAAATAAATCAAATAGGACATATAATGTGTACATTTTATCAAATTTATGATAATGTTGTATATAATGAAGCACTTATTTACTCAATTGGATTCAATGGATATTTTAGAACTATATCGCATATAGCAAATAACGTTGACGAAAACAAACTCGTTAAAACAACATTTACAACTGAAGGAAAACCAATAATAAAACAAATGTATTATCCAAAATTCATTAATGATTCTAATGATACAATTTGTAAAAACAATTGTGATTTAAATAAGAATATGATTATAACTGGACCAAACGCATCTGGAAAAACAACGACTCTTAAAACAGCATTAATTAATGTTATTTTATCACAACAAATCGGATATGGATGTTTTAAGAGTTTGAAACTAACACCATATGATAATATACATTGTTATCTAAATATCCCAGATACGTCTGGCAGAGATAGTTTATTTCAAGCAGAAGCAAGAAGATGTAAAGAAATTATAGATTCCATTGATGAAGGAACTAACAAAGGATTAACGCATTTTTGCATTTTTGATGAATTATATTCAGGAACAAATCCTGATGAAGCCGTTGTTAGTGCAAAGGCATTTATGGAGTATATTGTTAAAAATAAAAATGTGACTTGCATTTTAACAACACATTACATAAAACTATGTAAAAAATTATTAAAAAATAAAATGATTAAGAACTACAATATGAAAACGCTAAAAAAAAACGACAATTTTGAATATACATATCAACTAACAGAAGGCATATCAAAGGTTAAAGGTGGAATAAAAGTATTACACGATATGAAATACCCAAAGGAAATTTTAGATAACACAAAAATGTAATTGTATTTAATTAATTTAGTAATTCGTATTAAAAAATATTAAAATATATACCTTATTTTTAAGAATGGCATTTTCAGATTTATTTGGCACATCATTTTTATTTAGCATTGCAATTATTTTACCGTTTATATTAATTGGCGCTTTATATACGTATATGAATTATAAGATTAGTGAACAGGATCATAAGCTTAGTTCAATGGTTAATTTAGTATCAATTTTAGCACAAGAAGTTCAACATGTTAAGCAAACAAATTACTCAGAAAATACAAAAACAGAACCTAAAGAATTTAATTTAGAATATGCTTCTCAACTAGTTGGAGGAACAGACTCAGTTGACCTTATTAGCGTTTCAGATGAAGGTAATGAGGATGATGTTTCGTCAGATGAAGAATATTCTGATGATGAAGGAGACGACGACGATGATGAAGGAGACGATAACGATGATGAAGGAGACGACGACGATGATGAAGGAGACGATAACGAAGAAGAAGGAGATAATATGGAAGAACATATCAAAATACTCAATTTATCTTTAGCCAATGAACCAGTTGATAGAGATTACGTAATCGAAGAATTAACTTGCGGTGATGAACCTTTGATGGATAATCATTCGTTTGAAGAAATTAAGACAATTCATTTAGAAGAACCAATCGTTTTTGAAGAAACTGATATTCATGAAGAATCAAATTTAGATTTAAACATAACAGATGGTTCTATTAGTTTTTTAAAAAACGTTAATATGAGTGATTTAGGAGAAAATGATGAATTACATACGGTTAAAACTGATTATAAGAGAATGTCACTTAATAAGCTTAGAGAAGTAGTTGTTAGTAAGGGAGTTGTATCAGATGCAACTAAATTAAAAAAGAATGAACTACTCAAAATATTAGGCGATGATGCTATTTGAATTTTTATCTAACTTTAATATAATATGAATAATGATTTATATTATACAATTGAACCTATGAAAAATGATTATGCTAATCCATACGCATCATGGCAACCAGATGGAGAAACAAACAAAAATATTCAAAATGACGCAGGAATCAATTCTAATTGGAAATATAGACAATATATGCAAAAAAATGCGAATCAGATAATGAAGTACAATACAATGGAATCAATTTATACTTCTGGAAATAATCCATATACCATTTTAAATACAAATCCAACAGAAAATGTTCCATATTTATATACATCAGTTCACGACACAAGCAAACCATTATATGGATTTACTAATAGCGATTTGAAGCAAGATTATATGACTAAAGTACAAATGAAAGCGAAAATGATTGCCCCATCAATTCCAACAAATTTTTAACTGACTTGCTAACGTCGTGAATTATGTTTTTTTCTACAATATTTTCTTAATTCTCCTTTTGTAAATATACATTTGGATTTGTTTAGACAATTTGGTTTAGGATGTCCTCTACACAGTGAGTTTTTAACACGAGATCTATACATTTTTTTAGTGTTATTTCCAACACTTTTAACACTTTTAACACTTTTAACACTTTTAACACTTTTAACACTTTTAACACTTTTAACACTTTTAACACTTCCAACACTTCCAACACTTCCAATTCTAGGTGATACTGATTTAGGTGATACTGATTTATACACTCTTTTTTTAGAAAATGGTTTCATCTCAACTTCACCTTTTGGAGAATGTCTTTTTTTACGAGTAAAAAAATTATACAGTTTAGCAAACATACACTTTATTTAGAAAATAGTTTAATAAAAACAATATAATACTAACTTAACAATTTAATATTATAAATGAAAATATTTAGCATTGATGTTGGTATTAAAAATTTATCATTTTGTCTATTTGATTTAGACACATCTTTATCGTCAGAACAAACAAAACATTTCAAAATTATTAAATGGGATAATATTGATTTAAGTGAAAAAACATCAGCAAGTAGATGTATTGAAATTGACAAAAATGGATTATGTGATAAGGTTGCTAAATTTACAAAAAATGAGCAATGTTATTGTCTTAAACATTCTAAAAAACATAATTATTTACAACCATCAGCAGAACTAAAACCAACCTTTTTAGCAAAACAAAAACTTCAAAATTTAGTAGATATTGCCAATAAATACAACATTAAATATGAAAATCCTCCAAAAAAAAACAATATTCTTGAAGTATTAAATGAATTTATTAATAATAATTGTTATAGTGCAATTGTTAAAACAAACGCAACCAAAGTTGATTTAGTAACTATTGGACGCAATATGCAACATAAATTTGATGAAATACTTTGTGATCATTTATCAAGTATTGATATGATTATTATTGAAAACCAAATAGGTCCAATCGCAAATAAAATGAAAACAATACAAGGAATGATTTCTCAATATTTTATTATGAAAAACAACAATATTAAGATAGAATTTATTAGCGCATCAAACAAACTAAAAGATTATTTACCTAAAAACAAAGAAGAAAAAACAGACTATAAACAAAGAAAAAAATTAGGGATTCAGACTTGTTTAGAAATTGTAAAAACAGATATTAGAATTAATGAATGGGAATGTTTCTTTTTAAAACATACAAAAAAAGATGACTTGTCTGATTGTTTTTTACAGGGGTTATGGTTTATTAATCACAAAGTATGATTAAAACAATTAATTAAAACAATTAAATCAATTAATTAAATCAATTAATTAAAATATATAATTTGTGATTCGTATTACTTAAAATTAAATGTTCTTATTATTTCATAATGGATAACGATATTATTGACATTTCAATGAACTTTGACAATTTCCCAAATGACAATAATTGGAATACAAAAACTAACTTTGGAGGCGGTATTGAACTCTTAATGAATGATAAAAAACCTTCATCTAATGGACAAACCAGTGATATTGATATTGACGATTTAAATACTTTAGAAAATGAACTCAACGATTTAGCAGCAGAAACACACGAACCAATATCAAACTCTTTTGAATCTGGATTATTTGGAATGAAATCTAATTTTGATGATAAACATTCTGTTTCATTTAATGAAGAACCATCTATTCGCATTTTAGGAGAAGATACTGACAATTTTAGACCAAATTTAGGAAATTCAACTGCCAACACGGCTTCCGATTCAAAAACTTGGGATGGTTATGGGAAATTTAATAATATTCCAGTAAACCCAGATTCAAGAATGTCGTCAGAGCCTAAATTATCTAAAGAGGAAATGATGAGAGAAAAGTTCAAGTATTTAAAGAAGCTTGAAGCACTTGAAAAAAAAGGGGTTGAACTAACAAAAAAATACAATATGGATTCCAATTTACAAGAAATGGTCGGAGAATATGAAATGATCATGGAAGAAAAAACAAAACAAAACTCTGTTAAATTTCAAGGAAATATGATGATGGCTATTATCAACGGAATTGAATTTTTAAATAACCGTTTTGACCCGTTTGATGTTAAAATTGATGGCTGGGGTGAACAAATTAACGAAAATATTAATGATTATGATGATATTTTTTCGGAACTTTATGACAAATACAAATCCAAAGCATCTATTGCTCCAGAACTAAAATTATTATTTCAATTGGGAGGAAGTGCAATGATGGTTCATATGTCTAATACAATGTTTAAATCTGCTATGCCTGGAATGGATGACATTTTAAGACAAAATCCTGAACTAATGAGACAATTCCAAAGTGCGGCAGTTAATTCTATGGCAGGTTCTAATCCAGGATTTTCCGGATTTATGGGAGGATTGATGAATCCAGAACCACAAGTTTCGCAAGGAAGAGGTCCTCCACCAGCAATGTCTACTCAAGGACCAAATGGAATGTCTCCACCTCCAAATAGGGCTGGAAATAATATGGGATCAATGAATGTTGGACGTTCAGATATATCAATGGCGCGCGGAACATTTTCACAAGGACAAGGACAAGGACCTTCATTTGATGATGGAATTAGTATTAAAGAAAAAAACAATCAATGGTCATTAAATGGAAATGAACCTCCTCAACATTCACAAAAGAGCTCTCGGCGTCCTGATATGAAAGGTCCAAGCGATATTTCAGATATTTTATCTGGATTAAAAACTAAAACCATTGAAATCACCTCATCTAAAAAAGATGTTGTCATTGAAGACATAAATAATAGTAGCACTATTAGTATTGATGATTTAAAAAGTATTCAATCTGAAGGGAATGTGCCAAAACGAAGTCGTAGAAGACCAAAATCAGATAAAAACACTGTTAGTTTAGATATTTAGATAATCATATAAAATATTATATTTATTATATTATATATGGCAGCAAAGGTTATTGGAGAAGGGTCATATGGTTGTGTGCATAAACCAAGCATACCATGTAAAGAAGAACCAAGCCCAGGGTTTAGTTATAAAAATTATGTATCTAAAATTATGAAAACTGAGGAAGCCAAAAAAGAATTATCTGAATTTGTTATTATTGGACAAATTGACACAAAAAACGAATATCATTTGGGAACGCCAATAATGTGCAAACCAAATTTAAACGAAAAAACAATTAAAGATATAAAAAAATGCAAAATTTTAAAAACGAAAGATATTGAACATCATCCAAACGATTATAAATTGTTATTAATGAAATTTGGAGGACCTGATTTAAAAGAATATCATCAAAATAATTTGAGAAAAAATTTGAAACAAGAAAATGTTGATAATTTTTGGCTTCAGGCTCACAATTTATTAAGAGGACTTAAATTTTTTAAACAACACGGACTTGTACATAATGATATTAAACCTCAAAATATATTAATAAATGAAAAAGATGGGTCATTAAAATTTATTGATTTTGGACTTATGAGAACAAAAGAAACAATTATATCAACGTCAAAAACTTCTTCTAATTATTTAGGAATTTATCATTGGTCCTTTCCATTTGATTGTGGAATGATGAATTTAAAAAATTATAATGATTATAAAAATAAAGATGAAGACGAAAGACTAGCGACTTCAGTAGCTATTGCTGACGGAATTATGGGATTTCCGAATAGAGATACTGCTTTGTATCCTATTAAAAATCCAGAATCATTTCGCATATTATTTACATATATAACTCCAAATAATAAATTTCCAAATGCTGATACTCAATTTGGGTATATTGACTCATTTTTTATGGGATTTGATGAATTAATAGACAATAATTCATATGATCATAATATAGAATTAATTGTGGATTCAATTGATATTTTTGGACTTGGATTTAGTTTACAATATATCGCAAATGGCTTTAACAATGATGGCGGATTAACATTACCCGATTTTACAAGATTATCAACATTTTTTCATAAAATGTATGATTTTAATCCTTCAACCAGAGTTACTGATATTGATATATTGCTTAATGAATATGAAAATGTATTGCTTGAAATAGGCGTTTTAACTCGTTTAAATAAAAGTTTTCAAAATAACATTTTGACAAATGGATCGCCAGAAATTATTAGACAATCAATTGTTGATGAAAAATCTCCAGCACAACATTTATCACAACATTTATCACAACATTTATCACAAGAACTACAAGAATTCGCATATGAAGACCCAATTGATATTTCAGTTAAATGTCCTGAAGATAAAGAATTTAATCCTAAAACCAAAAGATGCGTTAAAAAATGCCCTGAAAATTATGAAAGAAATGCTGACTTTAAATGCAAGTCTAAAACAAAAAAAAATAGAGTAGAGAAACAATCAAGACCACAACAACAATCAAGACCACAACAATCCCATTCGGTACAACAAAAAATAAAAATATGTGGAGCAGATAAAGAATTAAATCCTAAAACTAATAGATGTGTTAAGAACTGTCCAGCAAATTATGAAAGAGATTTTGAATTTAAATGCAAGTCTAAAACTAAAAAATATAGGACAACACATCAATCAAGATCAGCACAACAATCAAGAACAGCACAACAATCAAGAACAGTACAACAAAATTTAAAAATATGTGGTGAAGGTAAAGAATTAAATCCTAAAACTAATAGATGTATAAGTAACTGTCCGGTAAATTATGAAAGAGATGCTGATTTTAAATGCAAATCTAATAAGAAATCAAAGAAGATAATGTAAAACAATAGATTATTTTTACCTAAAATAAAATAATCTGTTATAATAATGACAAAAAAATACAATAATGGTTTATTTATTTTTAGAAGAGATTTTAGAGTAATAGATAATGTTGGTCTCAACCTAGCTAATGAATTATGTCAACAAGTGACACCAATATTTATATTTACTCCTGAACAAGTAACTGATACTAACAAACACAAATCTGATAATGCTGTTCAATTTATGATAGAATCATTACAAGATTTATCTTCACAAATTTCAAAAATGGGAGGAAAATTGTTGTGTTTTTATGGACACAATAATGCCATTGTTTCTTATTTGTTAAAAGAACTTGATATAAATGTCGTATGTTTTAATGCTGATTACACACCATACGCAATTCAACGAGAATCGGCTATAATTGATATTTGTGACAGAATGGATATATCAGTTGAATATGGTCATGATTATTATTTGCATGTGCCAGGTACTGTTTTAAATGGTTCAGGCAATCCATATCAAAAATTTACTCCATTTTATAATACTATTTTAAAAAAAAAGGTTGATCCGCCAGCTGGATTAAGAAAGATACATTTTTCATCAACATCCAAACATTTACAACATACAATTAAGTTAGATGATGCTTTAAAACGTTTTACTAAAATTAATCCCGATATATTAGTACATGGTGGTCGTGTTAATGCTATAAAACAAATGAAACAAGCTGCTATAAATATAAAAAATTATGCCGAAACGCGTGATGAATTATCTAAACATACAAGTGAATTATCTGCTTATATAAAATTTGGTTCAATAAGTATTCGTGAAGTTTATAAAACATTTAGATCAAAAAGTGAATTTATTCGTCAACTTTATTGGAGAGATTTTTATTGTTCTATTTTATATTCATTTCCTAATGTGTTAGAACATTCTCTAAAACCTAAATATGACAAGATTAAATGGACATATAATGATACTTGGTTTAAAAAATGGTGTCAAGGCGCCACGGGATTTCCGGTTGTTGATGCGGCAATGCGGCAATTAAATGTTACTGGATATATGGTTAATAGAGCAAGACTAATTGTTGCGTCATTTCTTGTAAAAACGTTATTAATATCTTGGCAGAAAGGTGCGCAATATTTTAGTAAACAATTAACAGATTACGATCCTGCGAGCAATCAACTTAATTGGCAATGGGTTTCGTCCTCTGGTCCAGATAGTCAACCTTTTTTCCGCATTATGAATCCTTGGCTTCAAACTGAAAATTTTGATAAAGATTGTATCTATATAAAAACATGGGTTCCAGAGTTATCATTAGTTGATCCAAAAATAATACTTAATTGGGAAACAGAATGGGAAAACAATAAAGATGTAAAATATCCTAAACCCATTGTTAATTATACAGAACAGAAAAAAAAGGCATTAGCAATGTATGCCAAGGCATTATACTAACAAATAGTTTATTTCCAAGTTATACAATTTATTATATTTGTTAGTTGTTCGTTTATTATATTAGCATATAGATAATATAATATATAAAAAGAAAGGGAAATTTCATAATGTAATTTTGTTGATTACTACTTCTTTGGTGATGTTTTTGGCGATTTTTTCATAATTTTTATTGGACTCTTCCTTTGTTGAGCCAGACATTGAATTCAATACTATTTTCATATATTTGTAATTACATTTTGAGCATTTTGTCTCATTTTTCTTTTCGGTCGGTGTAATTTCATTACCAATTCAGGAGTAAGTTGAGTTTGAGCATTAATATTCTTAAGTTCATCGCATATCAATTCTTTACAATATTTTTTATGTCTCCATAATCCGCTCCTATCCTTGTATACTTTTCCGCAAAAACAAGTTAAAATAGGTGTGTTGACACTATTAGCAACATTGTTGAAAGTGCGCATTTTATGCTTTTTTGTAATTAAATGCTGTTTCCAATATTGATTCTTAAAGCATTTATAGTCACACATTTCGCAGACAAATTCTGTTTTATTTCCGACACTATTTTCACTAAAAAATGTTGCCATTCACTATATTATATAGCAACAAAAAATAGTGTCTAAGTTTTTTTTTAAAAATATAAAAATATTTATGGTAACACTTTAAAATATATTTTTTTAAGAATTTAGAACATTAAGGTAACAAACGTCAATCGCGAAGGTCTTTTTCAAAACTATTTTCAGGTTTTCCATTTTGGACATTTATTTTTGTCCATTTTCAAAAACCCAATTTACTTTTAGGATTTTTTTTGTAACTGAAACTTTCTACCATTTTATACTCATATTTTTTGAAAGCATATATGATTTAAGACTTTAACATTTTACTTTTCGGTCGGTTTAATAAGTTTTGTAAATAAACTATAAAAAGCCAAACTCCTGCTCCTTAGAGATTAAATAGATTACATATGGCTTCGTTTTCTTGATTTTATGGTTTACCTCCATAATTTTTTTGATTTTGGATACAAATTATCAAACCCAACTCCGTTTCTTATAAATTTCCCCTCTTTACCCGAGAGGGTATTTAATTGTATCAATAGGTCTTTTCCAGCATCGCCATCAAGACCGTCAATTAAATGTTGTGGCATATCGTTAATGTTTTGTTTCCATCCAGCTTCTCCCCCGTAGTTATTCTCAACAAAGTCAAACTTAAAGACACTTTCACGGTCTCCCTCTATGGGTGGTGCAGTATGCGGATAATACCCATCGCCATATTCGGCCTCATATGTGTTATAATAAAGAACTATTTCTTGAATCATTTTATAATTTATATATTGTAATATATGTATATCATTTTATAATATATTATAAGATTGTGAAAATAGGCGTTTGAAATGTAAAAAATTTAAAAAAATTGAATTTAAATTATTTGGAGTGTTTAAGCTACAATATACAATAATGACGAGCATTGAATCAACCACATATTTATTAAGTCCTCCCAGTCCTCCAGTGGAACATCAATTTGAAAAAGGAAAATTTTTATACATAGATGACGCTCATTCTAAAAAAATGCATATTAATGCATGGAACGCGATTAGCCAACTTGAATTATGGGATTATATGAAAAATGATGTATTAAGTTATATGGCATCTAAAGATGATGAGATTTTTATGATTTCAAATAAAATGGTTGAATTAGGTTATGACTTTCATTCAGGAAGCTCGTTTGGATGGATTATGAGACAAATGGAATATATTGCCAAAAATGGAGAAGAAGATTATATGCAATTTTTTAGAAAATAACTAACAATATCTTTTTTTATTATTTAAAATTGAAACAAATTAAGCATAACTTATTATGGGTAAAGTATATGAATATTGATTTTTTTAAAGAAATGTGTGATAATACAAGCAATACTTTTATATTCATTGATGGAAGTTACTTTTGCTTTTATCGCTATCATTCATTATTAACATGGTGGAAAAATGCTTATCCTGAACAAATTGATGTTTTACAAGACCCATATCAGAATGAAACATTTGTTGAAAAATTTAAGAAAACATTCATTGAACATATTCAAAAAATGCCAAAAAATCTTAAATTACCAAAAACAACAAAGCCAATAATTGTCGTCGGTAAAGACTGCAAACGAGCAAATATTTGGAGAAATGATTTGTTTCCGAATTATAAAGCAAATAGAGCAAATGGTGCTGAAGATGGGTTTATGGGAGGACCATTCTTCAAAATGGTTTACGATGAGAATTTATTTGTTCAAGGAGGTGCAAGGGCTATTTTAAAACATCCTAAATTAGAAGCAGACGATTGTATAGCCATATCAGTTAAACATTTATTACATAAATATCCGACTTGTAATATTTATATTATCACATCTGATAAAGATTATTTACAATTGGCACAAGAACGAATTCATTTGTATAATCTTTCATATAAGAAACTAACAGAACAAAAATCTTGTACTGGAAATTCGGAATGTGATCTATTTTGTAAAATTTTGACTGGAGACCCAAGTGATAATATACCGTCTATATTTCCAAAATGTGGTCAAAAAACAGCATTAAAATATTTTGAAAACAAAGATTTGCTTGAAAAGAAGTTACAAGAATCAGAAATATATAGAAACGCATATGAACTAAATAAAACGATTATTGATTTCAACTACATACCAGAGGAATTAGTTAATGAATTTATGAACTAAATAAAACGATTATTGATTTCAACTACATACCAGAGGAATTAGTTAATGAATTTATGAACACAAAAACTAATATATAAAAACTCATATAAATATTTTTTCTTAAGTATATTAATGAATAACGTAAATTCAATACCAGATGATAATAATACAAATATTAAACAATTTGTGTTAGACCCTCTCTCCGTCATAATTAAACTTGTAATTATAAGTAATAAACCCATTGGTACAAAAATAAGAATTAATAATAATGTTATTTATTTGCAAGAACCTGGACCATTTCAAGCGGTTTGTCGCTATTTTTTTAAAAGCAATAAAACTGACATCCAACATTTATATAATCCAATAGAATTTGCTTGTAATAAATATTTAACAAAGGCAATTATTGTACAGAACCCAAAGATAAAAGATGTGTTTAAATGCGCACAAAATGGTATATTAAAATTGATTGAAACCTATAAAACATGTTCTGTTATGAGAATATGTTTAAATTATTATTTAAGCTTGATTTCAAACCATTTAGATGAAAAAAATAACAATGAATTATTCAGAAAAGATGGTATGTCTCCATTTTACACAACAGAAATGTTAGATAAATTATCAAAGATTTGGACTCAAGATAAACTAAAAATTATATTAAATTTAACAACATTTTTATTGAATGATGATAGTGCTGAATCAAATGTAAAATCATTAGAAACTATAATGGATGGAAACGACAAAATTGTTAATCAACTTTTGGGATAATAATTTAACTTTTTGGGTTATTGGTCTTTTTTAATTTGGGTTTGTTAGTTTGATCTTTGTTTACGAGTTTTATTTTGTTTTATTTCTTTTTGTTTTATTTCTTTTTGTTTTATTGGTTTATTTTGTTTTGTTTAGAGGTTTTGTCTTGATCTTTTTTTTTAATATTATAGGCATATGTTCCAGGCATTGCTGCCGGTCTATATTGAAATCCAAAAATTTCTGTCCACGATTCTCTAATTCTTTCAAATGTACTCTGACACTTTACCACACTTTTTTGAAATGGATTTACTGATGTTCCTGGAAACAATTCTAATTCAATTGTTATATAAAATGATAACTTTGATTTCTGATCTTTTGATTTGTTCTGAGAAATAGCATACGGAACATTATTATTTGATTGAAATTCTGGTTGACGATATTGTGAACCTGGATATTGGTAACCTGGATATTGGTAACCTGGATATTGGGTTCTAGGACTGATTTTTTGATCTCCGCCAATAAATTGTTCTGGATTAATTTGTTCTGTATTAATTTGTTCTGAATTAATTTGTTCTGGATTAAATTGTTCTGAATTATCTTGATTAATTTGTTCTTTTATATCTTTTAATTCTTTTTTTCTTTTAATTAAGTCTTTAATTTCTTCCTTTAATAATAATTTTTCGGCTTGTTGTTCCAAATTTAAATCTTTACTATCTATTTTTCTTAAAGAATTTAATTGGGTTTTATATTTTTCTATATGTTCTTTAATTGTTGTTATATCTTCTTCAATATTTTCACGTTTAATTCTTTCATTATAAAATTTAATTAAATCTTCTTCTATGTCTTTAAATCCCATTTGTCTTATTTTTTTAGTATCATTTTTTATATCTGGACAACTATTAAATAACAAATATTTTATATATATTGGTATTGAAGAGAATATATATTGTTGATCTATATTTTTAACAAGTTTATATTTAAAACCATTATCCGGATTTTTCACAATAACAAGATATAAATAATCATTAAATATATCATCTTCGTCGTAAATATCATAACCACATAATATTCTAAACTCATTTAAAACATTTTTATCATATAATTTAATTTTGGTTTGAGGAATTCCATCAAATTTAATATAACCATTATATAAGCTATAATATATCTTACTATTAACAACCTCAATAGAGGTAACTCGTATAGGGTTATTTTTGTAAATAACAATGTCCCCAACACGTATATTTGAATCATCTCTTAAAAACATCTCAAAAATAATGAACTTAATTTTTAACGTTTTTTGCAAAATTAATATAACATCATTTGGAAATATTGCGTTATTTCCTGAGTCTAAATCAAGATGATATATTTCAGAATTCGTCTCATTAACAAGTTTTTTTAAGGAATTTATAGTAAATTGTAATTTACCACCAATATTTTCAGTATAAGTATTATCAGTATCATCATTATTAATATCTAATTGACTATTTAATCCATCTGCTATTGCCGCATATAAACTATCCTGTGTAGTCTCACCAATATTGTCGTATATCATCCAATTAGAATAATATCTAGTTTCGATGTCCTCAAAAATTCTATCATACCATGCATCTTTTACAACCTTATTCATGTTATAAATAAAATCAGTTGTACCTTGTATATCATAATTTTGAATAGTTTTTTCCAACCAATAACTGCTTTTAAATGAATGTGGAGTTATATTTGATAATTTTGATATAATAATGTTATTACACTGGTCAATAAAAGCTTTTTTACTTATATTTGGATTAATCATTTGCGATATTTTATCACATGATTCAACTAAATTATTCCTAGATTCTGATATGGATTTAATTCTTCCCCTATAAATTACTGATGCTTTATTATTTGTTTTTTTTCTGTTTTCTATAAAATTACTATCCGATAATTTTTCATTATCTAATTCTAATAATAAAGACTTTGGAATAAAATCATAAATATTATTTATAATAATGGTGTTGTAATAATAATTTAATGTTAATGAAAATTCAAGTTTTAATTGATTAATATTTTCCTCAGCAACATAAACTCTATTTTGTCTTAAACAAAGTATTTCAAGTAAATAAATATATAAAATTATAGCATCATATGATTTTACACTTAATTTTACATATTCAATATATAGAGGTTCAAATATTTCAGAATCTTGAGTTTTTTTAATAGTTTTTGTACCATCACCTTTAACTAAATACCATGTTAGTTGTTGAGTTGATTTATTAAAGCTAGATTTAATACCTTCTGCTTCAATAGTTTCTAATATATTATTTTGTTGATCAGTTGAAAATTTATTGTTTAAATTTGTTAATGCGTATTCAAAAGTATTTATAATTAACCTTGTTTCTAATCCAACATATTTAATAAACATCTCCGTTGTCTTAAATAATAATACCCAAATATCAATCTGATTATATGAATAAAATAAAAACATTTTGAAATTATATAAGTCATATTGTTCTTTTTCTACAGATAATATCTTTGGTTGAGAAATATACATATCAATATCATCAGCATAATTAATCTGTGGATTCAATAATTCTTCCTTATTTTTATAAAGTTTATCGTAAAAATCTTTAAAATTAGTATAATTTGTATAATATGATTTTGAATAAGGATTCTCATAATCTATAGTTATTAACGAACTAACAGTATCTATATCATTATCAATACACTTTAACGCAAGTTCTGGTTTTTTATAATATTTTATAATATTTATATAGTCATCCTTTAATGCTTCTAAAAATGCTTTTGTACTAATAAAATATACATTTTGAAGGATATAAATTTGCATAATCGCATCAGCTATTTTAAATATTAGTTTCATATAATGAATTTTAAGGATTGCAAGTTCTTGTATCATCTCATTTTTGTTATTTGAGGTTTCGATAGTTTTTTGTATTTCGTCAATCTTTTCATCAAATTTTGTTTTATAAACAGCTAAATCGGTAATTGAAACACTGTATGTATTATCAGCAGCCTCTAAATTTGTTTTTGAATTAACAAATGCCGAATACAAGTTTATGATATTAGTTTTTTTATTTAAATTTATAAATTCAAGTAATTCAACTGGGTCTATCAATAAAGATAAAGTCAACGGATCAGTTGATAAATTAGGACTATTTGAATAATTTATAGGAATATTGTTTCTTAAATATTCCGTATACAATTTTTTCATTTCTTCAGAAACGCCAGGCAATTTATCTTGACTAACAAACGCATCAGTTATTCCACCAATTTCCTTGTTAGTTTGTTTGCCGTCAACTACCTTTTGTAATTCAGTTGAAATAACAGATATATTTTCAGTCGTATTAAGGTCAGATGAAGCAAGATTACCTTGTCTTAAATATTCTGGAATATTTTCCTCTTCTTTTGATGCCTGTTCTTCAAGCTGATTTGGACTAATATTAGTAAATTGATTTAATAGTTTATCAAGCGGTTTTTTATCAATTTGCCAATCATTTGGATTTGACTGTGACCCGACAATTGTATACGGGATTTTGTCAATATAAAATAAATTGTTTGGTTTAAATAACGTCTTTAGCGTAAGCATTATATTATTATCAATAACGCGTTCATCGTATGCTTGTTTAAATGTTCTTGGCTTTTGCATATACCTAAAATCACTTAGAATTCTGTAAATCATTGAATCAAATTCTGTTGCTTGAAAAAACTGAGAATACAACGCGTCTTTTGGAGCACCAGAAGGAATACTTTTTATTGGATTTTCATAATATTTAACTAGAGGGTCAAAATATACAGTATGGCTCTTAATTTTAGGAACAGTCATTGTTGGGTCATAATTTAATTTGTAAAAATTAGGTACACGCGTTTTTATATATATAATTAACGAATTTGGTACATTTTCCTCTTTTGGTTCTTTAGGTTCTTTTGATTCTTTAGGTTCTTCTACATTTTTGTTAGTTATAAGAGAAGCGTTTATAATTGGTTGCTCTGGTTGTATTAACTCTTCCGGAATTTGTTGAGTTGGTATTGATTTCAGTTGACGGGATTCTGGCAATTGTAACGGTTCTTGAGGAATCGGTTCTTGAGGAGGTGGCTGAGTTGTTAAAGGTTGCTGTGTTGTTAAAGGTGGCTGTGTTATTAACGGTGGCTGAGTTGTTAAAGGTGGCTGTGTTATTAACGGTGGCTGAGTTGTTAAAGGTTGCTGCGTTGTTAAAGGTGGCTGTGTTGTTAAAGGTGGCTGAGTTGTTAACGGTGGCTGCGTTGTTAAAGGTGGCTGAGTTGTTAAAGGTGGCTGAGTTGTTAAAGGTGGCTGAGTTGTTAAAGGTGGCTGTGTTGTTAAATGTTGCTGCGTTGTTAAAGGTGGCTGTGTTGTTAAAGGTGGCTGTGTTGTTAAAGGTGGCTGTGTTGTTAAAGGTGGTTGAGTTGTTAAAGGTGGCTGCGTTGTTAAAGGTGGCTGTGTTGTTAAAGGTGGCTGCGTTGTTAAAGGTGGCTGTGTTGTTAAAGGTGGCTGCGTTGTTAAATGTGGCTGTGTTATTAACGGTGGCTGAGTTGTTAAAGGTTGCTGTGTTGTTAAAGGTGGCTGAGTTGTTAACGGTGGCTGTGTTATTAACGGTTGCTGTGTTGTTAATGGTGGCTGCGTTATTAACGGTGGCTGAGTTATTAACGATGGCTGTGTTGTTAAAGGTGGCTGTGTTGTTAAAGGTGGCTGTGTTATTAACGGTGGCTGAGTTGTTAATGATGGCTGCGTTATTAAAGGTGTCTGTTTATTTATTGGAATCAATGGTTGATAATGATTTCCGGTATGATATAAAAATAAATCCTTTCCTAATAAAGTAGCAACTAATGGATTTTGACTTTGATATTTAAGAAATGCCTGATTGTTTGCTGTGCTATGTATATTTATTGATTTTATAGTTGTATTATTGAATAATACATCAATTGGTCCAACATCAGGTTCAGTCCATTCGTAAAATGGACGACCTTCACTATTATTAGGCTTGTTTAATGATTTGATATACAATGTATATTTGCTTATTAAATTTGTATAACTATTATTTGTTATAAGCGTATCGCACATAAGATTCATTAATATCGACATCCTTTTTTTCATATACACCAAAAAATTTGTTATTTTTTTTGGATTTGTATGCGTTTCTGCAAATTCTGCGTTAAAATTCTCAATAGTTTGAACAAATTCATTAATCTCGCGAATAGCTTTGTAAAATAAAGGTATTTCAACTTTAATTTCATTAATTTTGTCAATTATATCAAATAACAAACTACCAATGATATTTCTATCATAATGTTGTTCGCTTTCAATTTGGGCTATTTCGTTAATTTTATGTTGAAGACCTAAAAATATATTGGATAACTTATCAACATCTCCAGATATGTTTACTGGTCCTATAATACTGTTCCCGCGTCTAGATATAAACCCGTTATGTATTCCAGCCCAAATTGTTGCCCATATAAAAAACCTTGAACAATCTGTTGTTTTTGTATCTATTATCGGAGTTATGATATTTTCTTGTATCCAGTTATTTAATTTATTATCCTCTGGACGGATTCCATATAAATCATAAAATATTGATGCCGAAAAACAACGACCGTCGCTCTGTGTTCCTTTTATAATTTGATAATTATTTCCTTCAATTGTTAGTATATCTGTATTCATATATATTTGATAATATATATTATTTAATTATTTATAAAATTAAATAATATATAATCAATTGTTGCTATAATTTCCATCATCCATATAATTTCCATATAGCGTAAACGTTTGTCTTTGAGATTTACGTTGTTTGTCTTTTTTAGCCCTTTCTAAAATAGCAATAGCGTTTTGTAATTCCTGTTCAGAAACATCGCCATCATTATTTGTATCAATTAATTTAGTTAATATTCTATATTTGTGCGGAACACAACAATATTGACTTTCCTCATTAAATAAATGATCAGATAAAATAGTGAATACTGCTGTTAAAACCAATGCTGTATAAATGTCACGAGTACCCATCCATGCCATTGAAAAAACTAATAATTGTTTTGTCACATTCATCTTAAGATATTCTTCGGTTGATTTACTAAATTGAACAGAAATAAACTTTGAACCAACATTTAGCAAAATCATTACAACTCCAGCAAAAAATTTAGAATTGTTAAGAAACATTATATGATTATTGATAAATGCGACTGAATCATATAAAACATTAAACATTGTTATATTAATTTAATATAAAAATATCTTAAATTATAAAAATTAATATACATTCCATTTTTTAAGATTATTAATAACAACAGTTGAACCGTAATTGTTTACAAAAGTCTCATATGTTTGATTTAATGTTCTCACATATGGACGATACATACTATTAATTTTAGGTGTAAATTGTTCTTGTTTAACAGCAAAACTCTGTATAAAATAAATTACCCACAAAAATACAATAATTGCTATCAATATTTTAAGACATATTTTACGCATATATATTATATACACAATAACTTAATTTACTAATTAACATTCTCATACGATGTAAATTTTTTTAATTTAGAATCCGACAACATTCCTGATGTAAACGCACTAACATCTGTGGAGCCTGTCATATGTGGATCAACTGGAATTGTTTTTGAATCCTTGGACATTATTGCTGCCTTTATATCTTCTTTGTCAACCCCCTGAACAACATCTTCCTTAATTTCGCTTATTTTTTTTTTACTAGCAGACCTAGTTAAAAGTGATTGGGTTCCAGTTTCATCAACATTATCTTCACCAATTGTCGTAGGAAGTTGCATATTGTCCATACCTTCAGTAAATGATCCAAATTGATTTAGTGATGTTATGATGGCCAATACAATTAATAATCCTAACGTTGTATTATTTGTAGCGAAAAATATTACTACACATATTAATAATAGTCTGCCTAAAATTGTTTCATATATATTATTTACGATTTTTGGATTTATTGCTAAAATTACTAACAAAACAATAAAAAGAAGACCAATGCTTTTATTCATCATATTCATTGTATATATTATAAATAATATATTTTTTTTACTTGTTTTATGCGAGTTTATAAAAGTTTTATAAACAACATAAAGACATTATAAGGATTCTTATAAATGGGGAATTTTTGTTATTCAAGTATAAAATGCCCAACATGTGCTATAGAAAATAAACATTCTAAATATTTTTACATTGATGTCATAAATAATGATCCAAATTTAATTGGAACAATTACAAGATATGACAAATATGGTTATAAATTAAGCGATGAAACGAAAAATAAAGAATATACACAATACACGTGTTCATATGGACATAAATTTAGATAATATTTATAACAAAATTATTGTTTAATAAGAAAATGTGTTAAACAGATTGTTTGATAAATAATTATCTTATTTTTTATTAAGAGAATGTCATATTTAGCAATGTCTGCCGCACCAATAGATAATGAAAACAATCAATTTGAATCTTCCATTAATAAGAAGAGACAATACCATTCTTCCCATACTAAAACTCAAAAATATCGGCAAGCATCTAGCGATTTCAATCCACAAAAAGTAAACTCTGTTTTAGACTCTATTCATAACAACACTCCTGATGATGATGATAATGAATTAGGAAATTATAATCCTAAAGGAACTGCTGTTACATCTAAACATTCCGAAATTTTTCAACCATTGAATCCATATGATTTTCCAGATAAACCTATTTCTATGGGAGGACAACGCACCAAGACACCTGAAGGAATGTCTAATATGAATAGCGATGAACTTGTTCCTCAACCAGTTGATAATGATAGTCTTAAATTACAAGAATTGCAAGGAAATTTTATGAACGAAGCTCAAGTTAGAGACTATTATAGAAAACTTCTTCCAAATTACAATCATACTCAAAATGATTCTAACAAGTATTCACAAAATGATTCTAACAAGTATTCACAAAATGATTCTAACAAGTATTCACAAAATGATTCTAATCAGCCGTTAATTGAAAAACTTAACTATATGATTAATTTATTAGAGGAACAACAAGACCAAAAAACAGGAAGCGTTACAGAAGAAGTTGTATTATATTCATTTTTAGGAGTATTTATCATTTTTATTGTCGACAGTTTCACAAAAGTTGGAAAATATGTTCGCTAATTTTATTTTACATATTTAAGATATACAATGTTTAAGGGGTATAAAAATCGTTTATTAGAAAAAAATAAAACAAATAAAAGTATTAATGATTTAGGATACGTTACCAAGTGTAGTAGGTGTTTAAAATTAAATCCAACTTTATATTCACCAGCACATAATAATATACAAAATTGTTTGTTTTGTGGTAATCCATTTTACATTATTAAATCAAATTAGATACTTAAAATAAATATAATGTTTCTAATTTATTATTAAACACTTTTCAGGCTTAAACGGACTATACGCAAAATTATAGAAAAAATATGCCATTGGCGAGACTACTATCGGATGCGTTTTTATACATATATTGTTTATTATGCACGTATTGTCGCTTATATCCTCAATTGTTAAATACTTAAAATTATTATGTTCTTTGATTATTGACCATAATGATATTTTAAATCCTTTTATAAACTCATCATTTGTTAGTACAGAACCATTTATAGAACATATACAAGAAATTATTTCCTTATCTTTCTCAATAAATATACAAGTCTTTCTGAATATATAAACAGCAACAATATTCCCATCAACAACTAACATCTTAATAAATAAGTTATTTGTTTTAACTAATTCTATTAAATTGCTTATATCTGGGTATATTATTATATCCCATATTTTAGTTGTTTTGTTTTTTGAAATGTCATTTATAAATGTATACAAATAATACATATTTTGTTTATCACATGTTAACAAAGTAATTCTTGGTTCTAATACAATCGGGATTCCCCAATTTATCATATTAAAACAATATGTCTTATAAACGGTTAATGGAATAATTCCAGTTAATTCTTCTTCTCTTTTAAATAAACTAACACAAATATTACGATTATTATGAGATTGAACATATTCGTGCGTTTGAATCATTTGGGGAGCAATATTTTTTTTTCTCCAGTTTTTGTTAACACATAAATAATCGACATAATATACATCAAATTTTGCGTCATTTCGTCCACTATTTATAATTACGTGAAGTGGTCTGCTTGTCATTACTGATATTATTTTATCCTCTTCAATTGTTTTAGATGATTTATTGTCTATTAAAATTTCTGGTTCAATAAAATAAGACCAAAATGTGTTAGTACTGTGTCCAATAAAATATGGTAATATATTTTCAGATTTTGGAAAAAACTTATTCTCCTTGTTTTGTAAATAATTCAATTGAATTAATGTGATTGCTTGTTTTTTTGTTAGTTCATCTATTTGGTCATATGTTTTTGTCTTTATTTTTTTCAAATTCACATATCTATTTTTCTCAGGAAGATAATGATTAATTACGCCAATATTAATAAACCAATAATGTATGTCATAAAAATGAAAAACTGGCTGTAATGCCCAAAATTTAAATTTTAAACGAACATATATGAAAAAAGATACTATGCATAAAAGAATACTTATTAATATATATAAAATCATTAGTAAGTATATAGATTTAAATTGTCTTAAACTTACTTATAAAAAAAGATTAGTTATTTAATTAACGTCCTCTACACAGTGGACAAATAACATAACTTACTCTTAGACAATTTACATGACAACCCGAACAAATTGAATGACTACAATTATTAAACCTAAACATTAGTGACCTACTTTCTAAACATATTGGGCATTCATTTCTTGCTGCTTGTTCTGCGATTCTTAATTCTCTATAAGTTTGAGAACCAGGATAAAGATAATTTTTTCTTCTGACGTAAAATGAAGCGTCTTTAAGGTCGTCTCCCCATTGACGTTGTAGTGTAATATTTGATGGAATAAGGGCTGGAGCCTCTTCCGAAGCTATATCCGAAATACATTGTCCAGCTTCAACAATGTCCAACTCGTTTTCATTAATATTGAATTCTAATGATAATTGATGAGTCGCTCTTTCAATAAATTGTTCAATTGTTAAACTTGGATTTATATTCATTTCATAAGTATTTGATGTCCATACTTCCTTAAAGTAAATAGGATATGTTAATGCAATCATTATTTGATTTTATTTGGGATTTGATGTAGTTAATAATATAAATAATTATTACATTATTAATTTCAATTTTTTATTTTGTATTTTGTATTTTGTATTTTGTATTTTGTATTTTGTATTTTGTATTTTGTATTTTGTATTTTGTATTTTGTATTTTGTATTTTGTATTTTGTATTTTGTATTTTGTATTTTGTATTTTGT